>Ga0206917_1195_pt1 | contig 14040 bp, 13 predicted proteins | sample Alteio_BWOrgHeat_68_FD_152931 | JGI IMG/M metagenome (GOLD analysis project Ga0206917, IMG submission 152931) | Enriched cells from forest soil in Barre Woods Harvard Forest LTER site, Petersham, Massachusetts, United States -... | ecosystem: Environmental > Terrestrial > Soil > Temperate forest >...
GTAACGGTGCGGCCGCGCGAACTCCGAGCACGAACGATTGGGTCATGATGCCCGTAACGACTTCGACAAAACTGTTTCCAAGCGCCGCACGCCCAGGGGGCAGCACGGTAAAGGTTTCGAGAAGCGATCGTGTCACAATTCGATGACCACCCACGCCGACGAACACGGCCACGGTGAGGAAATAGTAAAACTGGGCGAACACCGGGATGTCTTCGTCAAAACCAGGGCTCGTTACGTTCGCCAGGGACATGCCGCTCAATTGGCTTACAATCTGTCCGGCTACTTGAACGCCGGAAAAAAGGATATTGATGCCGAGGCCGAGCAACATGCCGACCAGCAATTCATTTACGAGGAGCCGGCCGAATTCGGCAGTGCTATCGATCGCGGGGAGCGACGAGTCGAGAAACACTGGCGTAATGAGCAGCGAAATCGCAACCGCCAGCACGACCCGCACCTGTCGTGGCATGGAGAGCGTGCCAAAAATGGGGGCTGTCATGACGAGCATGCCGGTGCGCGCGAGCACCAGCACGAACACCATAAACCGGCTCACGAGAAATGTTTCGAGCGGGGCCATGGCGTGAGGAATGATACCTTGTCGGGAACGCGGGCGTCGCTAGAGCGAATTCGGAATGTTTTGAATCAGCTCACGCGAATATTCGATCAGGCGAGTCAGAACCCATGGCAGCGAGATTCCAAGCGCGAGCACCATGGCGACGAACTTCGGCACGAAGGCGACGGTCTGTTCCTGAATCTGCGTGAGAGCCTGGATCAGACCGATGATGAGACCGACTACCATGCCGGCAACCAGGACCGGGGCGGCGATCAGTGTCGCGATTATGAGAGCTTCACGGCCCAAATCAATTGCGTCTTGTGGTTGCATGGTGAACGTCGAGAGTCGAGGGTCAAGAGTCGGAAACCGTCGGTTACGATAATACGTGGAAGCTTTGGAGCAGCATTTCGACCACCAGATGCCAACCGTCCACCAGCACGAACAGCAGCAGCTTGAACGGCAGCGAGATCATCACCGGCGGCAACATGAGCATGCCCATGGAGATCGTAACGCTGGCGACGACGATGTCGAGAATTACGAACGGCAGATAGATTTGAAATCCGATCAAGAAGGCAGTCTTTAGCTCGCTCAGCATGTACGCGGGCAGCAACGCGACGAGCGGTACTTCGCGCTCACCTTCCTTCGCGCCGTAGTACACATAGCTAGTAGGGGCGGACTTCGAAGCCTCTTGCTCCTGCGGCAGGTACTTCAGAAACAGATAGACGTCATCGTCGTTTCCCGTCCGCTGGATCTGGTGTGCCATAAACTCGCGCACCGGTTCGACGGACTTATTAAATGCCTCATTGAGCGAAAGTTCGTTGTTCGTGTATGGCTTAATTCCCTTTTCGTACGATTCGGTCCATACAGGGGCCATCAACAGGAACGTCATGAATAAGGCGATGGATGTGACGACCTGGCTTGGCGGAAGTTGCTGTGTGCCGAGAGCTTGGCGAAGAAGTCCCAGCACGACAATGATCCGTACAAACCCGGTTGTCATCAACAGAATCGCAGGCGCAAGGCTGACGACGGTCAGCAGCAGCATGATCTGCAGCGTGGACGCGAGGCCTTGCGGGCTCGTCCAATCTGCGGGGCCGCCAATGCCCTTTGGTAGAAGCGACGTGAGAGGCGAACCGCCTTGCGCCATCGCAGGCGCCGCGAGCAGTAGCGCGGCAACGAACGCGCCCGCGATCTTCAGCAGCGAGTGTTGATGCAGCCTACGCACGCGCGGTCCCTCGGTGGCTGCGATACGCGGACGTCGCCGACGCGAGCGAGGCGGGAAGTTTGTCGCTACCCAAAAAGCCGCTAGCGGCGGGTTCGGCGCTGAACTGCTGAAAGACTTGCTCAAAAAGCTTGGTGGTGCTTTTTGCGTCCATTTGTTGGCACAGCCCCAAGAGCCGGTCAACCTCGGCTGCGTCGGTGACTTCGGTGAGTGTCGTTGGCCCCGTGGGCGTGAGCGCTACGAGCACAAGTTTGTTGCCGACACGCAGCAGCTGAGCAAATTGGCGGGCCGCAAGTGGGACTCGGCCGAGGACGTCAACGACGTCGTTCGGTAGCATGCCCCGGCGTGCCGCTGTGGACTTCCCGCCGCAACGGATGGCCCAAGTGAATAGCAGAAAGGCACCGATAACTATCGAAAGCCCTGTGATCATCGTGTAGGCGGATTGCAAAGGAATGCCGAAATCGGCAAGGCGATGAGGCACCGGGGCCGAGTGACCGCTTTGGGGCGCACCTAAATCGCCGCGACTCGGCGGCGCCAACTGTCGTGATATTTGGTCGGTTGGCGCTGGTTCTTCGTGTGACGCCTGTTTTACGCGCGCATCGTTCTCACGCGGTACCGGCAAAGCAAGCGGCGGAACTGAAAACGTCGCGGGCTGTTGAGCGATGTCGCGTTTTTCGGTTGAGTACACAGATGTGCTGTGACCGTCCTGCCAATCGGGCGGCGCGGGGGTATTTTCGGCCCTTATTGGCGCAGTGAGCAGCGCGAAAAGTAGGCCGCCGGAAACGATTCGCATGGCTGGCAACATGAATTCGCGACGAACGGATTCGACCGCCGTCTCCCATTGCGAGATGAGATCCAGAGAAGAGCGCAGCACGGACGATCGAGTTCGCCGCGCGACGGTCGCTTATAGAAGTTCACCGGAGTTCCGGCCAGGGCAACTGCGTGCAAGCGTACGAAACGCGCTGCTAACGTTGAGAAAGGCGGCGGCGGAACGGTTGCCGCTAGCTGGTGGCATCACCGGCGATTAGCTCGGCTACGCGAACGCAAAAATTGTCGTTCAGCACCAACACTTCGCCGCGGGCGATGAGGCGGCCATTGGCGTAGATATCCACCGGATCACCGGCGAGCTTATCTAGCGTAACGACTGCGCCCTGCTTGAGCCGCAGCACCTCTTCTAAATGCATCTGGGTGCGCCCGAGCTCGATCTTCAAATCGAGCTGCACGTCGCGAAGCAGGTCGAGGCTGGCTTGCTCGTTGGCGGCCTGGCTGCCGAAAAGGTCTTTAAATTCGAATGGCTTCACGCCGGGCGGCAACGGGGCGGGCTGTTCGTCGATGGCAGCCAGACCCGACTGGGCCTGATCGAGCAATTGATCGATGCTGGATTGATCGATTTTGGCCGCGGCTTGTTCGCCGCCGAGAGCATCGTCGTTCGTGGCGACTTCACCTGGTTGCGATTCGTCAGCCATCGAACATCCGTTGTTCTAGCGAGCGGATCGATCCGGATTCCGCAGCACTGCAAGTCGTGCGGCCTACCGCTCGACGAAGTTAAACTTGCTGAACAGCACTTCTTTGAGCAAGGGCTGCCCCATAGCGCGGTTGGTTTTCTCTAAAATCTGGCGTTTGATCAACCCCAACCCGGCGTCGGTCAGGTCGGTGGCTTCGGCGCCGTGCATCGTCATCGTGATTTGCTCGCGAATGCGATTCTTGCTTTTCTCGAAACGTTTTTCGAATTCGGGGGCGTCTTCCGCTAGCACAGTGCCATACACTTCGAAATCAACCGCCAGCGTCGTGTTCGTGCCCGGATTGAAGCGAGTGACGTTGTAAGTCCCCAGCTCCACTTCGTGCAGTTCTTGCTCGTTCGTAGCTTCGGCCGGCGCGGCCTTCGGGTTCTCCTCATGCTCAGCGGCAGACTTTCCGCTCGAGGCCGCGACAAGTTCGCGGGCGAGTTTTTCGGTGTCTTTCGCCGAGGGTGCTAGCATCGAGGCCACGACCACTTGCACGACGACGATCACCGAAATGAACGCGATGGCCTTCACGATCCGAAACAGGCCTTTGCCCTTTTTCTTGGGTGCCTCGTCCGATGTTCCTTCGTGTTGTTGTCCCTCGTCAGCCACGGCAGGCATCTCCACTAATCGTTACAACGCGCAGCTTCGGCGCAATCGCGCCGTTTGCACGACGTTGTGCAGCACGGCCCGCTGCAAACGTAGCTTACAGAGAAGCGCCGTGGCGGCCTGTTTTTACCGGCCGTTGAGCGTTAGCCGGCCCGCAAGTTCAATAGCTCGTCCAGCAATTGCTGGGCGGAGGTGATGACCCGGGTGCCGCCGCGGTACTGAGTCGACGCCAGGATCAGGTCGATCAGGTTCTGGCCGATATCGGAATTTGAAAGCTCGACGGCACCGGCCGTTAGCGAACCGATGCCGGAGTTTCCGGGCACATCGAGCAGCGGCTCGCCGGAGTTGACGCCTTCGGCATACAGGTTGTTACCAACTTGCTGCAAGCCGCCGGCGTTCGAGAACCGAGCCATCAGTATTTGGCCCAGATCGCGTGTCACACCGTTCGAGTACACGCCCTTAATGCGGCCGTTTTCGGTGATCGAAAAGCTCGAGAGCGTACCTGCGGCGAAACCGTCTTGGCTCGAAGCCTGTACGCCGGTGGAGCTTTCGCTAAGTGCCGTCACTTGCGAAAAATCCAGGCCGAACGTCACCGGCGAATTCGAGGCAACATCTTGCCGGTTGATTGAGACGGTATCATTCGTCGTACTGAGGAACTTGCCGGAGCCGTTAAACGAGATGAGACCCGTTCCGACGGCCGTGTCGCCATCCGTCGCCTGATTATCGGCACTGGTCGCGTACCAGCGGTAGGTCGTCACGCCGTTGGCGGTGGACTCCAAACTGGTTGTGAGACGCACGGTGAGGGGAATGCCCAAGCTATCGTAGGCAATCATTTCAGACGACGTGCCGGCGCCGTTGATGTCGTTTGGATTTGTAATGGCAAACGGAAGGTCGACCGACTGTGGCGCCCCGTTGGCGGCGGTTAGTTGGAACGCGGTTGCTTTTACATTCACGGCATTGGCGATGCCGTCGTTCGACTCGAATTTAATGGTGCTGTCGCCCGTGAGCACGCCACCGGGGCTGCCGGTAAGCGGGTTATCCGGATCACCGCTGGTCGTCTCGATGCCGAGCGACTTCTGCATGAAGCTGATCAGGTCGGCTACGGTTGTCGAATTGGTGATCGTAAGTTGCTTCGTCGGCAAATCAAGGCCGCCGTCAGCGCCTTTACTGCCCGTGAAGGACAGCGTGCCCGTCGTGAACGGTTTCACATAACTATTGCCATTAAAGGTCGATACGTTGACGAGCGGCGTGGTGTTGGTGACTTTGGGTCCGTTGCGGTCGAGAACCTTTGTCGGATCGACGATCGAGGCGTCGGACTTGGAGTCGATGTACGAAGTGGTGCCGGTTGGAATTTCGGCCACTTGGTAGAACGTGCCGGGAGCATCATTGCTGTTACGATAGATGCGAATATTCGTAAACTGCGGATCCGTGGGTTGCGGTATGTTCTCCAATCGAACCCGCTCGTCCGTCTGCGAGATCGCGATGGTCGAGGATTCGCTGCTCGGGCGAGTTTCCAAGCCGCTGGCGTTAACATACGTGTAAAAGTAGTTGTAACTCGTGTTGGTGTCCAAGTTGTTCGAATTGAGCGTTGTCGTTCCTGCGGCCGCGTTATCCGTGAAAGTTGTGGCTCCTTGGCCGACTGTTCCCACGAGCTTGTATTGACCGTTCGGGTCGTTCACGTCGAGGCGATAGATCTCTTTCTGGGTAAAGACGGTCGGATTATTTGAAGTCGGCAAGTTGGTTAGGTCGATCGCGCCGTTTCCAGGAGCAGGGACCGTTACGTTGCCGCCAAACGCCTGCGACGCGGGGCCTTCGTTAGCGCCGGCGAACGCGTTGGGATCGACGAAGACGACCTTGTATGCATAGGTGCTGGCCGGAACTGAACCCGTCGATGCGCTGACTGCCGCCGTAGCCGCCGCGACGCTTTGCGGATCCAATACCTTCGCGTCGCCGACGCCGATGTCGCCAGGGATTTCTACGCTGCTATCGCCCAGAACCGCGGATTCAAGTATGCCAGGCGTAGTGGCGACGCCCTCCTTCGCTGGCTGCAAGTTGCCGACGAGGTTCACGTTGCTGGTTTGCTGCGCCACGGCGGAACCGCCGAGCGGGATTGTGAGCGGAACGACTTTGTTCGTATCGATGACGAAATCGTTGTTCACGCCATAGCCAAGCACGCGATCGCCATTCACGGAGGTGAGCTCGTTGTTGGCGTTCGTCTTGAACTGGCCGTTGCGCGTGTAGTATTGTTGACTGCCGCCGCCGGGGCCTTGCACGATGAAGAAGCCGTCGCCCTGAATCGCGAGGTCGAGCGGATTCGAGCTGACTTGAATCGTGCCTTGGGTGAAATCGGGTGCAATTTCGGCGACCTTCACGCCCAAGCCAACTTGCCGCGGGTTCGTACCGCCGCTAGCGGTGCTCGGCGCCGAACCGATACTTTGCGTTTGCAAGAACTGGGTGGCAAACAGCACGCTCGATTCCTTGAAACCGACCGTGTTCGAGTTCGCGACGTTGTTGCCGACAACGTCAATTGTCGTTTCCGACGCTTGCATGCCCGTGAGGGCGGTAGTCATTGCAGATTGCAGACCCATTGCTTATCTCCTCCCCAAAATTGATCGGGCGCGCGGCGCCCGGCCGTGTTTGTTCCTGAGGCCTGGTTAGGCCATGATCGATTTAGTGTGCTGCGAAAGCGGGTGATTCTTATGGACTGCTGGAAGTGGACGAAGGTGTGCTTACATTGCCCTGCGGTTCGATGCCGGATACGTTCGATAGCGTGACGTCGTAGGACCGCGATGTAATCGTCGCCGGTTGGAAGTTTTGTGCAAGCTGCGCTTCTCCCCGTTCGGAATCGGAAAGCTTGTCCACGAACGACGACTGGCCTCCATCTGTAACTTCGCCAATCAAGCGATACGGACCATTGCCCGATGCATCGCTGCGATAGACATACTTTGGACCGGAAGTCTGCGGCAGGTTGTTGATTTGGATCGCACTGTCCTGGTTGGGCGAACCGGTTGTCGAGATCGGATGATCCGAGAAGTCGAGCCCGATCGGAGCCCCGGTGGAATCTTGCCACACAACCTGGTACTTGTAGGAGCCCGCGGTGATGTCGCCGGAGCCGGCCACTGTTCCCAGGCTGGGGTAACTTGCCACGTGCAGCTTCGGAGTGCCGTCGGCAATCGAAACTTTATCGACCACGCCGCTGACTTGTTGATTGTCGTCCGACAAGGCCGTGATGTTGGCCCCAATCAAATTCGTAGCGCTCGAAATGTTTTGCCCCAAGAGCACCGAGTTGAGCGTGCTTGTGAGCTTATCGGTGGATCCCACCTGACGGATTTCGCTTAGCTGCGTGAGCATTTGCGAATTGTCCATCGGATTGAGAGGATCCTGATTCTGCAGCTCTTTGATCATGAGCGTCAGAAATGAACCCAAGTCCAAATTATTGATCGCGTCCGTCGTTCCGCTGTCGGAACTACTTGACGTACCCGTCGACGACGACGATGCGCTCGACGACGATGAGGTGGTGGGTGCAACGACTCCGGCCATAACTTTCTCCGCTCCAATTTCGGAGCGTCTTTCGTTTATTTGATTCCCGGCATTCTGGGTGGCGCCGAAAATCGATTCGAATTCCTGCTTGTTCGACTAAATCACCAAGTTGATTCCATTCGACGTGTCTCGTGGTATTGCAACCGCAGTCTCGGCTGGTGAGCTTTCGTTAATCTGCGGAGTTTTCACCGCCGCCGTTCGACGTGTTTCGTTGTCCTGTGTCTGTTGTTGGTACGGGTTTTGATTGAAGCCGCGCGGATTTGCCTGGCCGCCGTTGTTTTCTTGCTTCACGTCGACATCGAACCGGTCGACTCGAATGTTCTGGTCGGCCAACCGATCGCGCAACGCAGGGAGATGGTCGAGCAACATTCGCCGAGCATTCGAATTGTCCGCTTCGAGAGCGGCAGACATGACGCCGTCCTTCACCGTGAGTTGAATCTTCAATGAACCGAGCTCCGGCGGACTGAGTCGCAGTTGCACGACTCCGTCGCGGTCACTCGCAGTTTGAACGGCCTTGGCTACCCGGCTTACGAACCGGGTTACATCGACAGGCGATGGTTCACTACTTTTCGATGTTTCGCTACTACCGGAAAGGTCTGTGCGTAGGGTGCGACCGAGCGCGCCGAGGGGTGTGTCTGTTTTCGCCTCAATAGGTTTTGCGGCGTCGCCATCGGATTGCTTTGGCTTATCCGCGCCGGAGTCGACCGGCGTCTGAACGGTAATGTTCGCAACCGCAGACGTAGCGCTAGTTGGCGTTGGCGTGGCGACCGTGCCGGTTTGGGCATTGTCGGTCGCCGCATCTTTGTGGGAATGGTTTGTCTCACTCACCGCGGCCGATTCGGATGCCGCTTTGGATTGTCCTGCGGATTGGCTCTCGTCGGCGGCTGCTTGAGTTGTCGCGGTTGCGCTCGCAGTTGCCGCACTCGCTGTACCCGAGCCCGCCGCGGCCGATTGGCTCGCGTTCGATTCCTGGCTTGTGCCTCGCGCGGAATCGTTAGCCGTGGTACCCGCGACCGCTTTTGCGGAGCGTGCTGCCGTCTTTGCGGTTTTCGCGGTGGCGTCGCCTTTCTTTTGCGTTGCATCTGCAGCACCTGTGGCAGCAGTGGTCGCGACTTGCCCGGTCTTTGCGGCTTCGACGCTGGCCGTTAACTCGGCAGTGGATTCATTTGACTGCGCTTTGGCTTTCGTGTCGACGGCGGACTGGGTTTTCGTCCCGGAGCCCGGGACCTTCGAGAGCTCATCCGAAGCGATCTTGTCTTTCCCCTGGTCCGCCGCGCTTTGCTCAGCGTCTTTCGATGAATCGGTAGCGGGTTTCGCGGCGTCCTGCGCGGCAGGTTGTGCCGCACCCGCCGCGGCAGCCACTGGCGCGTCGTCCGACTTGTCTTGATCGTGCTTGGCGTCGCGATCGTCGTCGCGCGAAGCCGCATTCGGCGTGTTGTTGGCCTGCGTCGAGTTTGACTGTTCCGTGGAATCGTTGGTCGGCTGGTCTTTTTGCGGCGGCTTGCTGATCGTCGAGCGAGCTGCCGAATCGTTCGGCGACGTGTCGTCGTTATCAGCCGTCGATCGCCGCGCAGGCGAATAGCTGGAGCTTGAAGCGGACCGGCTCGGCGGTCGCGAGATGTCAAACACTGAAGACGCGGCCTGGCTCAAATGATTGTCGAAACCCGTTGAGTCGTCGTCGCCACGGTTCGTGGTCGGCGTACGATCCGGCACAGGCGGAGCGATTTGATACAGGTATTCAAGGCTCGTAGGGTTCATGGCAGTGCGCGCTGTGCGCCCCGGATCCAAGGTTACTTCTTGCTTTCCGCTTCAAGTTCGCCAAGCGCCTTTTCCAGCTTCGAGCTGTCCGCACCGCTGCTGATAATTCGCTCATGGATTTCGTGCAACTGGGTCAGTTCTTCCGGCGTAGAAAACGTTTTGAGAATCTTGGCAAGTTTGCTTTCCGACATTTTGCTCATGAGCAAGATTGCATCATCCATTTTCTTTTCGGCGATCCAACGCATGAGCTGGTCTTTGCCAACGTCCGGCGTCACCTGTTCCAGTTGACTGACGACTTTAGCCACATTCTGCTGCGACGTGAGTTCTTGTTCCTGTTTCAGTTGGCTCTTCACGTCCTGAGCCAGGCGGTCATAACGGGCCGTTTGTTCGACCAGCTGCTGATAGGAGTTGTCGTATTCTTGTTTGCCTCGCTGGAGCGAGAGTTGCTTGACTTCAAAGTTCCGATCCAGAATTTGCTGATGATGCGATACTTCGTTGAGCGACGGCTCTTCGGGCGGCACTTCATTGGGCGACTTCTTATCGTCGGCCGCCATCTTTTGCAGATCGACATCTTGCATCACTGCCATGAGTCGAAACAGCTTGGCGTTGTTGAGTTGATCGGTGTGAAATAAGTAGCCCACAATGAGCGCAAGGGTGATCACCGTCGCCACGCAGAGGTAGGCGATGAGACCCAGCAGCATGTCGATAATCTTACCCATGACTTCTAACTCGCGCTGCTTCGCCAGCGTTGCGTGGCGACATCGTCTAGCTGTTTAGTTTCTAAGCGCTGTTGCTCTTTGTTGAACTCTGCTTGGTGACGGTCATCGAGCATTTCCAATGCGCGCACTTCGCGGTCGGATTCGACGAGCAACTGCCGCCGGCGTTCCGACTCAGCCGCCAGCAGAATCGCTTGCTTCGAAAGCTCCTGACTGCGCACTTTCAACAGGAGCTCATATCGCTGCGCCTCAAGCAATTGGTTAACGTTCAAATACTTTCCAGCGGTCGCGGCACGCTGCAATTCGCGCAGCGATTCGCTCTCGGCGGACAATTCCGCCCGATTTTCCGCCAATATTTGCTCGGCTCGAAACGCGTCTGCAAGGGACGAGCGTTGTTCGTCGCGACGCGCTTCTCTCACGCGCTGCAAGGTTTCGAGCCGGAATTTGTATTTCGCCATTGGTCGTTACGTATTAATTTGTGCGCAAGCCCGCGCCGCCGCCGTTCGCGTTCAGGGGCGCAAGCGTAGCCGCGGCGGGTGCGGCTAATTTTGCCTGGCACTGGGTGGCCAGCGCGATCAGCTGCTCAATTGTTTTGTCGTACGGAAGCGCCGAATCTATCGATTGTCGAAGAAGCGTGTCGACGGCCTCGCGCGATTCTACTGCTACGTCGACTGTTCGATTCGTTCCTCGCCTGTAAGCTCCAATCGAGAGCAGATCTTCGTGTTCGGAATAGGCAGATAAAAGTTGCCGGACCGTAAGCGCCGCCGCCCGGTGTTGGGGCGTCGTAATGTCTTTCATCACCCGGCTTACGCTCGCCAAAATATCGATCGCCGGATAATGACCGCGGCCAGCCAACTTTCGCGAAAGCCACACGTGGCCATCGAGCAAGCCTCGCATCGTATCGGCCACAGGTTCGTTTTCGTCATCGCCTTCAACCAGCACGGTGTAAAATGCCGTGATGCTGCCTTTGACGCTTTGACCTGCGCGCTCCACTAACCGTGGGAGCAGGGCGAACATCGAAGGCGGATAGCCGCGCGTCGCCGGCGGTTCGCCCGCCGCTAAGCCGATCTCGCGTTGAGCCATCGCAAAGCGAGTCACAGAATCGATCAGCAGCAGCACTTGTTTGCCTTGATCGCGAAAGTATTCCGCAACCGCGGTAGCGGTCGAGGCGGCTTGCACACGCGTGAGCGCCGACTCATTGCTGGTGGCAACCACAACCACGCTGCGAGCCAAACCTTCGGGACCAAGGTCGCGCTCGATGAATTCGTTGACTTCGCGACCACGCTCGCCGACCAAGCCGGTGACAATGACGTCCGCATTTGTGTAGCGGCACATCATACCCAGCAGCACGCTCTTACCAACGCCGGAACCGGAAAAGATTCCTAGCCGCTGACCACGACCGCACGTTAGCAATGCATCCACGGCGTGAACGCCGGTCGCAAGCGGTTCGCGGATCCGAGGGCGGTCCGTAGCCGCCGGTGGCAAGCGGTCTATGCGAGCCCGACCTGCCAGGCGCGGCTGTGGCCGACCGTCAATGAAATTTCCATGCGCATCGAGCACGCGGCCCAAGAGCGATTCGCCAACTTTGAGCGTGCGGCTTGTACGGACCATGTGGACGCGCTGGCCGCGCCGGATGCCGGTCGTTGCCGATTGAAGATAGACAATGGTCTGCCCGTCGCGGAAGCCAACTACCTCGCCACCGCACTCGGTGTCGCCGTCTCGATCAACGCGCACAACCGCCCCGACCGGCGCCGGGAAGTCGGCCACAGCGACGGTCATGCCGACTGTCTCTGCCACCGTCCCGATAAGGGACGCGGTCATCGTCGAATTCAGGTTTTCGTAAAGTGTGGCTTCCATGCCGCGGTCGATTGCGTCCTTGCTGCTTGTTACGTCAATTCCTGTTCGATTCGCTTGAGCTGCGTTTCAATTTGGAGATCGACTTCCCCGTGTTTTGTTTCAACACGACACCCGCCAGGTGCGATCGTCGCATCGGCGAGAATTTCATTGGGCGACAGCTTTGCCAGGCTCGCCGCGACGCTCTGCAGCTGCGAGCCGAGATAGGTGTAGTCCGTCGGGTTAACGTAGAGTTTGATTTCCGTTGCACCCGCCGCCAGACGCAGCGCCTCGCGAATCGTTTCGAGCGAGATTTGCGGGTTCTTGGTCGTCTCGCGTCGGATGATCCGTTCCGCGATCGCTGTCGACACTTTTAACGCCGAGTTTTCCCATTCCACAAGCAGGGCGCCCTTCAAGTCGCCGATCTCTCGGACTACTTTCTCAAGCGCCGGCAAAAGGGTCTGCATCCGTTTGGCGACTTTTTCCTCGAGGATCCGTTCGACGGCCGCTTCGGCAGCCTTGCGTCCAGCGACTTCCGCCTGGCGGCGAACTTGCTCCGCTTGTTGGTGCGCCTGCTGTACGATTTTCGCGGCTTCGGCCCTTACCGTGCCCAAATAGTCATCCGCTTGCCCGCGCATATCCGCAAAGTTGAACGAAACCGCCTGGGCATCTCGCCCCGACGGCATGTTGTGAACACTATCTTTGCGAATTATGGTGGCCATTTTTCTGTATCGATCGTTCTAGCGCCCAGCGGTCGCAAGCGACTGGCGACGTCGAGCCAGAAGTTGCGCCGCAGTATCGGCGACAATCTGCTGCGCCCCTGTGACATCGCTTAATTTAGTGGGGCCCAATCTCCGCAGCTCGTGACGAAATGCACGTGCTACCCGTTTCGGCATTTGCGAGGTGATTCGGTCGACAAGCTCTTCATCCGAGCCGGCGAGAGCAAGCGCCAATACGTTTGCATCTACTTCGTGGAGCACCGCAGACAGCGCGGCTGTATCGAAGTGCACTAATTGCTCGAATGCTATGCGCGGTTGGGGCGCGGGCGGTAAGGGCGCCGGTGACGGCGCAGCCTTCATAGGTGCCGAATACTGTTGTTGCCGGTCCGAAGCAAAGTCGTCGCGCGATGCTTGTAGAAAATCCAAATTGGGCGACGCCTTGCGAATTTCGGCTCGGCGCTTTTCCTCGAACGGCTTCACAGGCGAAATGTGCTCGGCGACTTCCGCACCGCGTATTTTCAAATTGCTCATGATCGAGCGACGCGTCTTAGGGTCCGCTGCCGCGAGGATTCTGTTTACAGACTCCCGCCGGCGGGCAGTCGCCGCGCGGTCTTCGGTTCGCGTGCCTAGCCAAAGCGCGAGCTCGCGCTCAATGACGGTAACGCTCGCTGGGTCAGTTTCCCCCAGTACGGATAGTCGCTCCACCGTGTCTGCTTGAACTTTTGCTGGCAATGCCGCTAAAATTTCCGCTGCTCTTTCAGGTGTAAGATGGGCGAGCACGACAGCAATCGTTTGCGCGTGTTCGCGAACTAACATCGCCACGACCGCAGGTGTCGAAGCCCCGACCAGGAATTCGAATCGTTGCATCGATGGGGGCGTCGCTTCTTGGTCAATGTTCGTGACGTCTTCGCCAAACGGGGCCGACAACGCCAGTTCGACAGCGCTAGATGCGTTCTCGCCCATCATCGGACGAACTCGCCGAAATTCGGCCGCGACATCCGCCTGCTCCTCGTGATCGAGTGGCCCCAACTCACGCAGCGCCGTTCGAATCGCAGCAGCTTCCGCCTCGGACAATTGGCTGAGCATGATGGCCGCCGTGTCGGCATCCAGGCTGCGGACCAAAACTGCGGCCTTGCGTATGTTGGCGCTTGTGTTCATCAATGACCTAATGGGTACCAGTGAAATCGAGGACGCATAGGGAAGTGACCCTAGCCGGCCTTACCAATCCACGCTCGCAAAATGTCGGCCGCCGCGTCGGGGTCATCGCGCACGATGTCTGCCAGATCGTCTTTCAGTGAGTTGCCTTTTCGTAAACGCAACTTTGGCCGCTCTTCTTGCTGCTCGGAGGACGCATCACCCTTCGCCTGCGGCTCATCGCCCTGAAGCGCCAACGCGGGCCCCGCCGCAGAAGCATTCCCCGGATCGGCTTGCTTGCCGTTCACAGCGGATCGCAGGATGAGCAGGCTAAACATGGCGACGCCCAGCATCGCGAGCGTGTTCCAATAGCGGCCGAACCACGAGCCCGCGTTGCTGGCAAGGGATGGCGGCTCGATCGTCGGCGCCGGCAGTGAGTCGAGCACGACAACGCGCACGT
>Ga0206917_1196_pt1 | contig 14031 bp, 13 predicted proteins | sample Alteio_BWOrgHeat_68_FD_152931 | JGI IMG/M metagenome (GOLD analysis project Ga0206917, IMG submission 152931) | Enriched cells from forest soil in Barre Woods Harvard Forest LTER site, Petersham, Massachusetts, United States -... | ecosystem: Environmental > Terrestrial > Soil > Temperate forest >...
ATGTTTGTACATCGGGAGTTCTCGCGACAAATGGAATTGGAGCCCAACTCGGATTAGCTCCTGGAATAGACGACCCTTACTCCGCTGTTGAAAATGCAGAAAACTCTGGGAGCATTTCTGCAAATGCGAATCAAGCCAACACCTGCGTTGATACCATTAATAATTTAAATCCCAGTGATCCCAATGTTATTAATGCGTACAATCCAGCGTTACCAAATCCTTTCGCTGGTGTTCCAAATATGATTCCAGCCCAATGTAACCAAGTTTTTACACCCCTCACCTCTCAGATTGTTCAGTGGAATAACAATGAAGCAGGCCATGTCAGTTCGATGACCATCACAAATTTAAATCCCCAAAGTTCAGGTAATACAAATCTTGTTTGGGTTAGTTTTGCTTCACCCACAAGTTCAGTGACAAGCGTTGTGGACTCAGCGGGAAACACCTACGCTCCAATTAATCCCACAAATCCCCAAAGTTATGAGAACCTTTGGTATGCATCAAATATTAAGAGTTCGGCGGCCGGCGCAAATACAATTACTGCAACTTTTAATCAAGTGGATGTGATCCCGGAAATAACGATGCTCGAAGCTTATGGTCTTGGTACTTTAGATACGGCGGCAGAGAACGGGACTGTGGCACCGACCTACACCGCAAGTGTGACCACAAGCCAAGCCAATGAAACTCTTTTTTGTTTTAACTACAGTGGATCAAAAACCGTAACGATATCTAGTCCCTTTAGTTTTGGTTGGAATACTCTTAACTCTAATTTGTTTGGCGAAGCTTTTGCTCCCACACCTGGAGCCTACACGTGCGCGGGAACAGATACGGGTGCTGCGACTACTGAAGTTGTAGCTTTCAAAAATAATGGAACATCAAACCCGCCAATTTCACTTAAGCAAATTCAAGGGAATTGGCACAATACCGCCACCCATCCCATTACTATGGTCGCACCACAGACTGCCGGTGACTTAAATATCGTTTCAGTAACTTGGGAAGACAGCGCCCATATTATCACTGGTGTGAGTGACTCCGCTGGAAACACATATAGTCTTGTCACAAATGTTGTGGGAACAAACGAATCAGGGGCCATTTATTATGCCACGGGAATTAATGCCGCAGCAGGTGGAGCCAATACCGTGACCATAAATTTTAGCGGGGTGGTCGCAGCAAGCCAGGTTAATGTTTTTGAATATAGTGGCGTATCGGCATTAGATCAATTCAATCATGCTTTCGGAACGACCAATTTGGCAACAACAGGGAATGTGAACACAAGCTTTCCAAACGAAGTTGTCGTGACAATTTTAGGTGAAGATAATTCTGCAGACGCCTATCGAGTTAGTGGCAGCTTTCGAATCCTATTTCCTTCAATGGGTACTTCAGGGTTTGGTGGCATCGAAGACTACCCTGCCGATCAGATTGTGAGTACTTCCGGTACCTACGGAAATACTTTCAGCCTCTCTTCTTCCGTCGACTGGGTCGGCCTTATCGCGAGTTTTCATTAAACTTTATTCTTAGATTAGTTACTAACCATACCCTGATAATATGCTTTTTGGAAATCGACGAGCTTCGGGTAATTGGTTCATAATCAGAAAAAGTTAGTTATATGCTATGGATTTGTTGGCAAGCCGTCACCCAACGTCCAAAAAAAAGAGGATGGGTAACTAATGAAAATGGGCCCAGGACTGTTACCTATGTCTCCGGTATGATCTGTAACCTATGTCCCCGGAATGGACCCGTGAAAATTGGTCGGCGCGACTGGATTTGAACCAGCGACCCCTTGCACCCCAAGCAAGTGCTCTACCAGGCTGAGCCACGCGCCGATTTCGAAAAAAGGGTTCAAACAATTAGAGATGAAATTAGAGGGCTATGCCCACCAAATCAAGGGAAAACACCATCTTTCGACTCGCCGCTAACGAAAAAAGAACCTGGTACCTTTGGCAGCTTCATATGAAGAGCTCCTTTAAGAGGCCGATTTCTAGGATAAGTTCTTCAAGATTGGCACTGGCTAAAGAGACTTTGTCGCCAACCTCTATGCGATGCTTTTCGACTTTCAATTCTTTGCGAAGCTCTCTGATTTTGCGTTTTGCACCGGCAATAGAAAATTTTTCGTCATAGAGAAGTTTTTTGATCAGTAAAACCGTCTCAACATCGCGGCGAGAATACATACGTTGATTGAACGCTGATTTCTGAGGATTGAGGGCATCAAACTCTGATTCCCAATAGCGAAGAACATAAGTCTTAAGGGCTGCGATCTCGGCGACTTCCCCGATTTTAAAGGCCATTTTATCAGGAACCATTCGCGCGATTTCGGCGAGATCAATTTGAACATCCCCTTGAGGCGCTGAAATAGCCTCGGCCTCGGGGGATTTCATAGTTAGCTCATCCATTAGCCAATCTCCTTATTAAGAGGTAACGCCTTCTATTCGGCGTCATCTCCATCATCATCATCGTCATCAGTGAGTCCGGTGATGTCTTCTCCGTTAAGCATAGCCTTTAAAACTTGGCTGGGTCTGAAGGTCAAAACCTTACGGGCGCTAATTGTAATCTGGCTCCCCGTCTGAGGATTTCGACCAATTCGTTCTTTTTTCTGGCGAACCACAAAATTTCCAAATCCAGAAATTTTGATTTTCTCGGTCTTTTCTAAAACTGTTTTCATGGTATCAAAAACGAGTTCCACTAACTCTGAGGATTCTTTTTTGGAAAAGCCAATCTTCTCATAAACCTTCTCAACGATGTCAGCTTTGGTCATTGTCGACTTGCCCAAATTTTGACCACTCATGTCGCTTCTCCTCGCTCTTCAAGAGTTAAAAATCCCTTAATAAAAGGCTAGCAAGTTCCTGAAATATATCAAGCTTTTAACGAGTTGAAAGGTTGAGTTTTGTTGAGACGGCCTCAATGGCCTTAGAATGCGTCGCATTAATCTCTTCATCAGAAAGGGTCCGGTTTTGATCTTGGTAGGTTAACCGAAATGCAATGCTCTTCTTATTTGGAGGAAGTCTGCTGGTACCGCTACTTCCGCCGTCGAAAACGTCGAAGGGAAAACATGAAACCAGGAGCTGGCCCGCAGCCTTTGTCAGGGCTTCTTTTATCGCCCCAGAACTCACCTCGAGGGGTGCAAGAAAAGCCACGTCTCTGTCAATTGATGGAAACTTCGGCAAAGGTTTTGCCCTTGCCATTCGAGGTTGGCCTATGAAAAGGGTTTTTAAATTGAGTTCACTAAGAACGACCGGTATTTTCAATTCAAGTTTTTCTTGAAGCCCGGGATGCATAACTCCAATGACCCCAATAGACTTTCCTTCAACAAAAATCTCAGCACTCTGCCCGGGATGCAAATAAGAAGGTGTCGTTTCAAATTTTTCAAACCGAATTGATTTATACTGCCAGGCTCTTAAGAATTCTTCGATAACACCTTTAAGTCTAAAAAAAGTTTGGGGCGAGGGAATTTTAAGCCAATTCTCCGGGGCATTTCCAAACTGAATTAAACCTAAGTGGGTTTCTTCGTAGAAAGGTCTTGTTTCATTTTTTAGATCTTTTGTTTCTTTAACTTCAAACACGGGAGCAATCTCAAAGAGCGAACCTTGAACTTGCCCATGTCTGCTGTTATATGAAGCGTTTTTCGCCAAACTCGGAAGAAGACTCGCTCTCATCACATTAAGTTCAAGATTAATTGGGTTTTCTAAGGTTACGATTTGCTTTTTGAAATCAGACCCTAAAAATTCTTCTTGAAAGGTAGAATTTATAAAACTCAAATTCACTGCTTGATCAATGCCTAGATCCCTAAGAGTTTGCCCAAGGCGATTTTCTAAAGTGAAATTAAGATCATCTCTTGTCGGGGCCACAAGGGTCTGTGGAAGAGTTTCTGGAATACTCGAAAACCCTTTAAGCCTTAGCATTTCTTCGCCCAAGTCTTCTGGAATTCTTAAATCCGCACGATAGGCCGGAGGATTAACCATAAGTTTTTGGCCGGAACCCGAGACATCGCAACCGACTCTCTCTAAAAGTCTCTTAGCTTCGATGCCGTCGATGGTCATTCCAAGCCTTGAAGAAATAAAACTTAAATCTAATTCCATACGGGGTTTAGCTACAGGTCTCGGATAGATATCGTAGCTATCAGTGCAAACGGTGCCCCCAGAATTTTCTGCCAGTAACTGGCAGGCGCGATTGAGAGCCAAATTTATGGCATCAGGGTCAACCCCACGAGAGAACCTATAACTTGAATCACTTTCTAGACCATGACGCCTGGACGCCCGTCTCACCGCCGACGGAATAAAATAAGCCGACTCGACAAAAATATCTCGGGTGTGCTCATTAACTCCCGTCTCTTTTCCACCCATAACGCCAGCAAGGGCGATGGGTTTTTTCTGATCGGCGATAACAAGTTCACTGCCATCGAGAATTAATTCTTGATCCATCAAGGTCAGAAGTTTTTCACCCTCTTTTGCTTTTCTCACAATAATTTGAGCGCTATTTATTTTTGAAGTATCAAAGGCGTGAAGGGGCTGGCCCACTTCCATCATAACAAAGTTAGTGATATCAACGACGTTATTGATACTTCTTAAACCAATAGCTTCCAATCGCTGCTTAAGCCAGAGAGGGCTTGGGCCTACTCTCACGTTAAGAACAACCCTGCCTGCGTATCTTAGACAACGTTCTGAATCCTCAACATTAAGTTTTATAAGTTTTCTTGTGGATTCTCTACCTTCGGTAAAGGGACTTAAAGGGAATTCAAACCTATCCCCCGTAAGTCCTGCGATTTCACGGGCTAATCCGAAGTGACTTAGGCAATCACTTCTGTTGGGAGTCACTTTAACATCTAAGATCACGTCATCGAGTTTAAAGTATTTGGCAAAGGGCATTCCGATTGTAGCATCGTCAGGCAATATTTTAATTCCCTGACTTTCTGAAGAGAGGCCGAGCTCTTTATCCGAGCAAAGCATCCCTTGAGATTCTTCACCCCTAATTTTTGATAATTTAATTTCAAAATTCCCAGGCAAGATTGCCCCTGGTAAAGCGACCACAACCTTATCGCCGGCATTATGATTTTTTGCTCCGCAGACAATGCGTCTTGAAGTTCCGTCACCGACATCAACGAGACAAAGAGTGAGGTTATCGGCATTGGGATGTTTATTTTTTTCTAAGATCTTTCCAATCACAACATGATTAAAATCTTTAGACTGATCTGAAATCCCCTCGACTTCTAAACCCCCATTTGTCAAAAGATCAGAAAGTTTCTGAGGGTCTTTTAAAAACGGGGTTACATTTGTGTAAGTTCCAAGCCATTTCAAAGAGAGTTTCATAAGGGGAACTGCTCCAAGAATCTTAAATCATTTTCGTAAAATAAACCTAAGTGTTGAACGCCGTATTTAACGACTCCCACGCGTTCAACACCCATTCCAAAAGCAAAACCATTCCACTGGGGGTACTCTAAACCCACCGCTTTAAAAACTTGGGGATGAACCATTCCGCATCCCGCAAGTTCAATCCAACCGGAGCCCTTACACATTCCACAACCCTTGCCCTTACAAAGGGGGCAACTGGCATCAACCTCAGCACCGGGTTCAACGAATGGAAAATAACTGGGTCTAAGTCTCACTTTAATTTCAGAGCCAAAAAATTCTCGGGCAAAATAACCTAAGACGCCTTTAAGATCAGCCATTGAAACATTGCGATCGATAAGTAGGCCTTCAACCTGATGAAAGTGCGGAGAATGGGACATATCGCTATCACTTCGATAAACGCCCCCGGGACTTATGATTCTTAAAGGTGGCTTCTCAGTCATCATAGTTCGAATCTGAACGGGGCTAGTGTGAGTTCTTAAAACCCAAGGAGAAACTTCGCCGGGGTTTCGCTTCACACCGTCTTTCACATAAAAAGTATCTTGAAGATCCCTTGCCGAATGGTCTGCGGGCATATTTAAGGCGTCAAAATTATAGAAGTCTTTTTCAATATGAGGGCCCGTGCGAACAGAAAAACCAATTTTTGAAAATATCCCACAAATCTCTTGGGTGACCTTAGTAATAGGGTGAATCGACCCAAGAGTTTTTTCTACTCCCGGAAGGGTGACATCGATTCTCTCCCCTTCTAATTTCTTATTGAGCTCTATGGTTTTAAGAGCGTTTTCTTTGGCCCCGTAATCTGACTCCAAAGAATCACGAACTTCGTTAGCATGTTTACCAACGGTTTTTCGCTGTTCGGGGTCGAGCTTTCCCATCTCCTTTAGAATTTGAGAAAAACTTCCGCTCTTCCCTAAGAAGCGAACTTTAACCTCGTAGAGAGCTTCTAAACTAGAAGCGTTCTCTATGGCCTTTTTTGCTTCACTGGAGAGTTCGCTAATTTTTTCTAGCATTTAATTTATTTAGGCTAAGGCCTGCTTCACAACAGCGCTAAAAGCAGCAGGGTCAGTGACGGCAAGATCGGCTAAAATTTTTCGATCTAAAGTCATTCCAGATTTATTCAAAGCCCCAATGAGTCTTGAATAAGTGGTCCCGTTAGCTCTTGCTGCAGCATTGATTCGTACAGTCCAGAGTGATCTAAACTCACGCTTTCTGACTTTACGATCGCGATAGGCATAAACACCTGCACGGTCGACTACCTCTTGGGCGGTAACAAAAAGGCGACTATTAGAACCGTAATAACCTTTTGCGCGTTTTAAGACTTTTTTTCGACGGGCCCGGGCTTTTGTACCCCGTTTTACTCGTGGCATTTTCTTCTCCTCCTCCGGAGCCATGACGGTACCGGTCGGCTTGTCCCTCGTGGCCGAGATATAAATCTCAGTTCATATTGCCAGGGGATAAATAGGGTTAAATCAACTAGCCGTTAGGCAAAAGACGTTCTGTGTTACTCATGTTGGCTGAGTGAACATAGTGGGTCTTTTTAATATTTCTTTTTTGTTTAGCGCTTTTTGCTCGCATAATATGGCGACCAAAAGCTCCTTTAATTTTAATTTTGCCTGAGGGAGTTTTACGCATCCTCTTAGCGGCACCTTTATTTGTCTTCATCTTCATTTTTTACTGTCTCCAGAGGCTATATTCGCTGGCGCTGCACTACTAGGTGCTTGAGCCGGCGCCGTTGCCGATTGCGTTTTCCCCGGGCCTGCAATTTTAACGGCCTTAGTGGCGGTTTTCACCGCTGAAGGAGCGACGAGCATACTCATCTTTTTACCTTCGATTAGAGGATTCTGTTCTATAACACAACTGTCCCCTAGGGTGGCAATGATTTTGTTAAGAAGTGCCCTTCCAAGATCAGAATGGGTGACTTCTCGGCCTCTAAACGTCACGATGACCCGGCATTTATCCCCTTCTTTTAAGAATTCTTGGATGTGGCGGGTTTTGAAGTCAATGTCATGTTGATCCGTATTAGGTCTAAACTGAATTTCTTTCACAGTGATCACGGTCTGCTTTTTTCGACTTTCGGCGGCCTTCTTCTTCAATTGATACTTATATTTGCCAAAATCCATCATTTTACAAGTAGGTGGATTGGCGTCGGGTGCAATTTCAATAAGATCTAAGCCCTTTTCGTAGGCCATTTTAACTGCATCTGCGACTTGAAAAACGCCGAGCATTTTACCTTCGTCATCGATAACTCGAATCATGGGGGCCTTAATGTCGTGATTCACTCTTAACTTTTTGCTGATGGGATTCCTCCTGGTTAGTGTTTATTTGCTGGAGCTAAATGACGGTTGCACTTGCGCGCGCCCCTTAACTTCTGCGGTTATGGTTTCAATAAAATGATCTACTGAAACACCCTTGATCTCTGTCCCATTCCTTAGTCGAACAGACAGAGTTCTATTTTTCATTTCTTGTTCGCCCACAATAAGCATGTAGGGCATTTTTTGAAGTTGCGCTTCGCGAATTTTGAAACCCAATTTTTCATTTCTCAAATCCGTTTTCACTCTTAGGCCCTGGGCCCTAAGAGTTTTCTCAACTTCTTTAACGTAAGTATCTTGACCCTCGGTAATCGTAATTAAAGTCACTTGAACGGGAGCAAGCCAGGTTGGAAAAACTCCAGCACAATGTTCAATATAGACCCCAATAAATCTCTCAAAAGATCCAAGAATAGCTCTATGGAGCATAACGGGTTTATGAGCTTTATTATCGACACCCGTATATTCAAGATCAAATCTCAATGGTAAGTTAAAATCGACTTGTAATGTGCCAAGTTGCCACGATCTACCAATGGCGTCAGTCACCATCACATCAAGTTTTGGTCCGTAAAAAGCGCCGTCCCCGGCGTTGATCTTGTAATCAAGATTGAGGGCTTTGAGAGTTTTTTCTAAAGCCCCTTCGGCTTTATCCCAAATCTCATCACTTCCGAGGCGTTTTTCTGGTCTTGTGGAGAAAAAGACCGTGTATTTTTCAAAGCCCAGAGATGTGTAAACGCGATTCAGAAATTCCATGAAACTCTTCACTTCGTCTTGAATCTGATCGGGAGTACAAAAAATATGGGCATCATCTTGAGAGAAACTTCTTACCCGCGCAAGACCATGAACCACACCCGCTCTCTCGTTACGATGGAGCCTTCCAAAATCTGCCACCCGCCACGGGAGTTCACGATAAGAATGTTTTTGTGAACCATACATCAAACAATGGCCCGGGCAATTCATAGGCTTGACGGAAAAATCTCTCTCGTCAATTTTTGTGAAATACATATTTTCGCGGTAATTATCCCAATGCCCTGAGGTGTGGTAAAGCTCCACATCAAAAATTTGGGGAGTAATAACTTCTTCATAACCATATTCTAAATAAAGATCGCGAACAAATTTTTGGAGTTCGTTGTAGATTACAGCACCCTTGGGGTAGAAAAATGGCATGGCCGGAGCCAAAGGGTGAAACATAAAAAGGTCGAGTTCTTTGCCTAATTTTCTATGATCTCTCTTTTTTGATTCTTCAATTTGTAAGAGATAGGCATCCAGTTCTTTTTTGCTTCCAAAAGCCGTTCCGTAAATTCTCTGGAGCATGGGGTTTTTCTCATCCCCTCTCCAGTAAGCACCGGCAATGGACAAGAGCTTAAAAGCCTTTAAGTAAGAAGTTCTTGGAACGTGAGGGCCCCGACAAAGATCAAACCACGGGCCTTGATGATATATGCTGACTTCTTTGACGCCTTCGTTTTTTACCAGGTCTTGGATGATTTCGACTTTGAAGCGTTCACTCATTTTTTTAAAGGTCTCGATGGCCTTTGAAACGGGCCAGACTTCTTTTTTAATTTCATAGTCGGCGTCGACGATTTTTTGCATCTCTTTTTCAATTTTTTCTAAATCTTCTGGAACAAAATTTCTCGGAGAATCCAGATCATAGAAAAAACCACTTTCGATCACCGGGCCGATGGTAATTTTAACTTCGGGCCAAATATTTTGAATGGCTTGGGCCATAATATGGGCCGCGGAATGTCGCACTATTTCTGCAGAGAGGGGGTTTTGAAGGGTAATGATTTCTAATTTAACGTCTTTTTCTATGAGGGTTCGAATATCTAAGATCTCGCCATTGATTCGCCCGCCCACCGCACTCTTCGCCAGCCCCGGGCCAATGAGCGCTGCCACTTGACCCACGGTCATTGGACTCTCAAGTTGACGAACAGAATTATCAGGTAACGTTACACGAATTTCAGACATGAATTAACGAGTAAAAAACAAGGGAAGCTCTGCATGGGATTTATTGTCTAACATCACAATCAGAATGGCTTTTTAGATGATTAATGTCAAGTGGGTTTTGTCCTAAAGAACTTTTGAAAAGCCTAAGGCTTTTCAAAAGTACCGTCGGAGCCACTCAAGCGCCAATCGAAGTACAAATCTCCAACGACGGCGCTTCCCGTGACCTAAATTCTTACTCTGCGTACACCTGGGTGGCTGTTAGCCATCTGGAGGTGTCGGTATCATTATATTGGTCAATTTCGCTTCCAACTTCACCTAAAGACGCCGTGCTAAAGCTCTGAGTGTCCAAAGCTTTGGGCCCCATAGGATTAAGCACCATCTTATTTAAAAACATAGAGGTGTTCATTTCAAATTGGAGAGAAGAAACCATTTTGACTGCATTATATGCATTCAATTTTCCAAACCCGTATTCTTTAGACCATTCGCCAGCAGTTTGGCCGTCGGCAGCAACAGCTGACTTAACCAAAACCTCTCGCAGTTGTGCGGGATTTAAATCCGCTTTCACTTGCAAGAGGAGGGCTGTGGTCCCCGTGACATGGGGTTGAGCCATACTGGTTCCAGACATTTCTTCATATTTTCCGCCGGGGACTGAAGAGGTGATGTCTACACCAGGAGCTGCGATATCAGGTTTTTGTGTATCTTGACCTTTGTAGTGACCGGGTCCACGGCTTGAAAAACTAGCCACTTTACCGTCAGAACCATAGGCCGCCACTGCAAAAGTTCCCGGGTATTCGTGGGGATTAGTGATTCCACCATCACCGTTATTACCGGCAGAGAATACAGGAAGAATTCCTGCAGCTTCCCAAGCGGCAATAGCACGGTAGAAAACTTCTTGATCAGGAGCACCACCGGAATTCCACGAACAACCCACGGCGCGAATTTTATTTGCGACGATGGGGTTTTTTTCTGCATCGAGGAACCATTGCATCCCATCGATCATGGCGTCGTAACCTTGTTCAACAACTCCAGCCATAACGATTTTTGCACCGGGTGCAACACCGATTAAATTATTTTGTCGATCACCACCGGCGATGGTCCCCGAAACGTGGGTACCGTGGGTGTCGAAATCTTTAGCAGGGCCAACTTTTTTCTCTTCACCATTATAATAAAGAGGAATTTTTCCAGCCAAAGCAGGGTGAGTATCGTCAACACCGGTATCAACGACACCGACGAGAACACCTTGACCCGTAATTTGAGGTTCTTCTTTAATAAGCTTATCAAGACCTATTGATGGAAAAGCGTAATCGCTCTTTATTCCGTCAGCATTTCGACGACGAGCAGGTCTTGCATTGAGACCGGGTTCAAAGCTCATTCTTTTATTATTATAAATCTTTGTCACAGTAGGCTGGTTTGACAGATTGCGAAGACCCTGTGGAGTGACGTCAGCTAATAAAGCGCCGTTGATCCAATAGAGGCTAAGAAATCTAACTCCCGTAAGTTCCTTATTTTGATAGCTCACAAGAAGCGGCTCAATTGAGCGGCGAGCGGTATCTTTATAATAAGAAATAACACTGCCACGATCGTAACGTTGCGGATGAAGATTTGAAGCAACACCTTTAACGAGAATAAGAACTCGTGCGGTGCCCGTGCTTTCACTAAGAGCAAAAGGTCTTAAACTTGGGTCGATAAGAACATCGGAAAAAGCAACGGCACTAAGAAGTAAACCAGCTAGCGTTGTCATTCCTACTGTGATCTTGAGAAATCTGAAATTCTTCATTGAACTTCCCCCTCGATTAAATTTTTATTGGTCAATCCCCGTTGACGCTAAACATTTGAGTCTGTTGATCGTAGATCAGACTCCCCGCGGGAGTTTGATTTATGAAAACAGAAACTTTTGAGCCCTTGGTTTGAATCCCAGCAGGGGCCACCCAAATGGCTTCTCCTTGGGAAAACCCGTAGGCATCGTTTAGACAAGCTTCCTGATAAAGCTCGATGCTGAGAAGATTAGCTCCAGGAAGATATTCAAACGAGCGAACGTAATACGGGCAAACGCCGGATTTAGGTTTTGCATCTTCTATAGAAATACGAAGTGCAGTCGATTTCTGAGTCCGTTGGGTTCCAACGGCGATACTAAAGGCCTTGGACTTGGTTACCAGGGCTTGTCCCCACAATGTCGCAGAAGTGCAGACAAGTGAGCAGCTGAGCACACTGGTAGCCACAAATAGTAATTTTTTCATTGTTCCCCTCCTCTTATTAGGAATATAACTGACCCAAAGTCGAGTCAACAACAGATTGTAAATATTTCATTAAGATGAGGGACCATGGAAAAGGACTTTAATTCATTCGCCACGTCGACAAAAAGAACATATAAAAATCCGGCGATGTTAGAAATTAAAAAATGTGAAAAAAGACCTAAGGCAACCTATCCACTCCACCCCAAATTTGGAACTATCTTTGGACCTCATGTTCTGAGGATAAACTTTAATACCGACAATACAGATCAATTCAATGCCGAGATTATTCCCTACGACACCGAAGTTTTTGCGCCAGGATCAAGCGTTCTCCATTACGGCCAAAGTATTTTTGAAGGTCTTAAGGTCTATCGTCAAAAAGATGGGTCCGTAGCAGCCTTCCGGGCCGATCTTCATGCCGCTCGCTTTATGAAGTCAGCTCGAAGACTTGCAATGCCTGAAATTGGAGAAGATGTTTTCTTAAAATGTTTAAAAGAGTACATGCATTTTGAAGAAGAATCCGTGCCCTCAGAAGAAGAACATTCATTATATATTCGGCCCCTGCTCATCGCACGGGATGAAATTATAAAAATTGGAAGATCTAAAACCTATTCATTTTTTATTCTCTCTGCCATTGCTGGAAGTTATTTTCACGGTCGAGCTTCGAAATCCGCCAAAGTTCTCGTTAATCGAGAATTTGTCAGAGCCTTCCCTGGGGGTTTAGGCGAAGTCAAAACCGCTGGTAATTATGCAGCCTCATTAATGGCACAAACTTATGCAGAAAAATATAATTGCGATCAGGTTCTCTACCTTGATGCAATGAAACACGACATCGTTGATGAACTGGGTGGAATGAACTTTTTTATGGTGAGACAAGGGGAGCTTGTTACTCCCGCCCTTCACGGAACCATACTTAATGGTGTTACTCGTCGCTCAATTTTGGAATTAGCCCCCACCTTAGGATATAAAGTTCGAGAAACTAATATCTCATTTACAGAAATGCTTTCAGAAATTGAATCGGGCAAAGTCACCGAAACTTTCGCTTGTGGAACGGCTGCGGTTATTCATTCTATTGGGGAACTTGTAGTTCAAGAAAAAACTAATGGTCCAACGAGAACTTATACACTTCCAACTGAGACGCCTATTTCAAGCCGTATGCTTGAAACCTTATCCGCAGCCCAAAGAGGTCGACATCCCGTTCCAACGGGGTGGCTCTTTAAATAAATGTTAAAGAGATTTTTTAAAAAGCATCTCCCGCGCACATTTCTCAATAACCAAGAAACAAAAACTCTCTCCGAGAGAGTGGCTGTCTTTGAAGAAAAAACCGGGTGCGAGCTTGTTTTTCATTTTCGCCGCCGGCTTGGAACAAATCCCACGGAATATAACCGGAAGTTATTTTATAAATTCAAATTAGACAAGACCACGGGCCATCGGGGAATTCTTATAACCCTGGCGCTCGTTGACAGAAAATTCTCTGTTTGGGCTGACGAAGGTGTTGCCATTCATACGGGCGCTAGCGGTATCGGCAGCAAATTATGGCTTTCTCTCTGCGAAGTCTTATCAAGAGATCTCAAATCTCTGAGTCACATTCAGGCACTCTTAAACGCCGTCGAACATGCTGAAACAATGCTTAAAGATCTCGCTCCCCTCGATAAGAAGGGTCAGCATAAAGAATTTAAAAACGAACTTTCAAATAGCCCCATTATTGAAGGCGAAGATGAAAATTAAACTTCTAGTTTTTGTCGCTCTCTTAAGTTTTACCGTATTGGCCTTTGGAGCTCGGGGGCGACCGCTCCCTCCACCCCCTTCCCAATTTGTCTATGATGAGACTGGCGTTCTTAGCTCAACGGAAAGAGAATCCCTTTCTCAATCTCTCTATAATTTTCAAACTGAAAGTAATCACCAAATGGTGGTGGCCATTCTTCATTCTCTCAAAGACGAAGACTTCGATGATTTCACCAATAGAATTTTTAGAGAGTGGAAGATTGGAAATAAAAAAGTTAATGACGGCATTCTTATTGTTCTCGTTCCCGAAGATCGCAGATACCGCACGGAGGTAGGGTACGGCTTAGAGGGCGTTCTCACCGACGCTTTTACATCCCACGCGGCCCAAGTTTATTTGGTGCCTGCACTTAGACAAAATTTATTTTACCAAGGATTAACCGATCTCACTCAAAGCTATGAAAATAAAATTACCGGAAAAACCGAGAGCGA
>Ga0206917_1197_pt1 | contig 14027 bp, 4 predicted proteins | sample Alteio_BWOrgHeat_68_FD_152931 | JGI IMG/M metagenome (GOLD analysis project Ga0206917, IMG submission 152931) | Enriched cells from forest soil in Barre Woods Harvard Forest LTER site, Petersham, Massachusetts, United States -... | ecosystem: Environmental > Terrestrial > Soil > Temperate forest > O...
GACCACATAGAGACAATGGAAAAGCAACGCACTGAGTTAGATACCCAGATCCATAAGGCCATGGAAACTTATCAAGAGTATTGGGGTATTCTTCAAACCATTCCTGGCATTGATATATGGGGAGCTGCGGCCCTCATTGCGGAGTGTGGCGTTGATATGAAGCGATTTGGTACCCAAGAACAGTTTTGTTCTTGGGCAGGAATGTGTCCTGGAAATAATGAAAGTGCTGGTAAACGCAAAAGTGGCAAAACACGCAAAGGGAATAATTTTTTGAGATCTATTTTATGTGAAATTGCCAATGCGGCAATTAAAACAAAAAGCCAATTTAAGGACAAATATAAAGCGCTTATTATAAGAAGGGAGCATAAGCGCGCAATTGTCGCCATTGGCCATAAACTGCTAAGAGTTGTGTGGACTTTATTTATGGCAAAAAAGCCGTATCAAGACCCAGGTTATTGACTACGAAGGATTCGTCGTTCAACGCAATGCTTCTCGTTGGCTCAAAGCCCTAACGAAATATGGATACGCTTGGCGCCAGGAAGGTCTAGGAAAACACCGTTAAATCCGCTCTCCTTAAACACGTAAAGCGGATTATTCTTTTTATTTTTTAACAGCCTATATTTATAGGCAGGATAAAACTTTACCTCTCTTACAATTCTTACTCTATGATTTTCATGGCAACGCGTACCAAAATTCATCGATACAAAAAATATAGCTATGATATTATATCTCATTTTAAGCTCTTTTCTTATTCTTGGTCGATTGACGACGAGCTTAGCCAAACATATTTCATTCCTTTATCCAAATTCAGGTTAAGTTATATTTTATAGGGAACATTATATCCACTCTCATTGAAGAATTCTCTATATTTATTCAAGTATATGATTTCTTGAAAACTATTGTTTAATTTTTGATATAATATAAAAAGTTGATAATATAAAATACCAATATCATATATAGTTTTTTCTTTATAACTATCATATATAATCTCCGTTTTTTTATAATTTGTTTCTGCTTCGTTCAATTTTTCCTGTTCTGAATATAAATCTCCCAATATTTTATAAGCCAATGCTAGCGTTGGGTGAGAAGAGGTTCTTCCATAATGTGTATTATAATTTTCAATAATTTCATTCATAAAATTACATTTATCAGCTAATAAACTTTGAGAAGTAACAATTTTAATAATTTCTGATTTTTTTGGTATACCAGGAGAGGTACCTTGAAATTCAGTATGCATATTATAAGCTTCACATGCTGTATTGTGAGCTAATTCGAATTTATTTTCTTTAAAAAGAATTTCAGCTTTCATTGTAAGTACAGAAAATATTTGTTGTGAAAATTTATCTTCTCTCATAATCTGAATAGCTTTTTCAATAGCTTCTTCAGCATTTTGAAACTCCCCTCGATCCATTGAAATCCAAGCACATGTATAGTAAAAAACTGCCCTATAACGAGACCATATGAATGTCTCTTGTTGCTGATTAGAAAAAAAAATTGCAATACGATTCAAATATTGAGAAGCTTCTTTTAATTTTCCAGTTGCTATGTAATATTGAGAGATATTATTAATGACTCTCACATACTCTTCTTTTTCATTATTATCTGTTAATTCACTATTTATATTTTTTGTATGGTTAAGCGCTTGCAATCCATTAAAAATAGCGTTATCATAATCGCTCTTATGCTTATAAAGATTAGCTTTATTTATATAATATTGACAAATATATTTATTCTCCATTTTTTTTATTTCATTATCACCCATTATTTCAATTTTCTTTAAATGATAATCTGCTCTTTCTCGATCTAACCTATTCGTTAAATAAAATTCGAACATTGACATGTGAAGCCGTAGTTTTTCATAGGGAATAACATTTACGTTTTCTTCACTCTCGAGAAGTTTTTCTGCATGAGGAATGAAATAAGGAAACTGTACAAGATGTGGTATAAGCAAAGAAGGGCATGTAGGAAGATGGTGATTTATTGCACTGATAAGATATTCAATGTATCTATTTTGTTCTTCTGAATTAACACAATCTTTTTTTGCTTTAATAACCAATTGCACTAGACGGTGAACAGTAAGTAATCTCTTTTCTTGATCTCTTTTAATAAGAGAAAATGACCTAAGTTGTGCAAGCACTTCCTGAAGTGCCTTTTCGCTTCCACAGTATTCCAGAAATATATCCTCGGGAATGAAATCAGGAGTCAGGTAAGAGAAATAGGTCATGAGTTCCTGGGCTAAAGGAGAAATAATCTTCCCCGCCATACCCCAAGTCTTGGCAATTAAATGCTCATGAGATATTTCTGGCTGGCAGTCACTAAATGGGTCTTTATATTCCTCAAAATGATTTGAAGGTTCTTTTCTAAAAGCTTCAAGATATTCGTCAAAGTGCTTACCTGATACAGCATTCCCTCCAACATATCTGATATAGCCTGCAGCGTGAGAAAGGGCCAACGGTAAGTGACCTAATTCCTTAGCAAGCTCTCCTGCTTTAATCTCATTCTCATCACTTGGTTCAACACCTGTGACATTAAGAAAGTATTGTATAGAATCTTGGGGACGGAATACATTAAGAAGGATCGTATTGTTACCCCACCTTTCACTACAACGCGAAGTAATAAGAACATGCCCCCCTTTTTGGGGAGTTTTATTGTGCAAAAAATTAGGATCTGGAACGTTGTCGTAAACCAGTAAGAAGAATAAGTCTTTATTTGATATGTTATTGTTTATCAATCTCAAAAGCTGATCGACTCTTTCATCGCCTTTTAAAGGAACTTGCAGATCCTGTAAGAGATTTCGATATCCCTCGCAAAGCTGGAGCTCTGTTTCGCTTGGGAACCAATAAATCATGTTATAGGCGTAATTCTCACAAGCTTCATAAGCATATTTTAAGGCAAGAGACGATTTTCCGACGCCTCCCATCCCAGCAACAGCAGCTTTAGCAGAAAGGGTTGTGATACCCGTTTGATGGAGACTTTCCCACAACATTATAAGGTAACTTTTATCTGCTTCCTCCTCTGCACTTTCTATAAATTTTTCTTCTGAAGGGTCTGGTAAATAAAAAGGAAAAATCTTATTTGTAACAGGCTTCCAGAGGCGAAGGTGATGTACTCTTTTAAAGGGGGTTTCCTGTGATGTGATTTGGCAAAATCTCTCCTTATAAGCTTTCCTGAGTTCTTCTGAAATTGTTTTGAAAGCAGGATAATCTTGAGGATTTTGGGAATTAGCGACAGATAATCCTGCTTGCCTGAGAGCGGCTGGATCTTGGATTGTGGGCAAGTCAAGCGGCAATTGAATCCTTATGTAATCCACCTTACCACTTAACTCTACTTCTATTAAACGTTTTAGTTCATAAAAATGGTTTAAGTGACAGTCTTGGTGTATGTGGGCTGATAGAGTATCAAAATTACTCACTCCGTGAAATCCATAGGCTCTAGGCATCTCACCCACCCCTAAAGAAGCTATGAAGAAATTATGCCTAGGGAATAATCTGATTGCTTTCTGTAAACCTTCAAAAGCAACATCGCCATAGATTGCTTCAGCATGACAAAGCTTATAGTCAGGATCTCCTTCTTTATTCTCAATTACTTCAGCATCAGAAAAATCTAACATACCAACATAAGCTACATCACTCATTTTAAAATCTTGGCTTGGTAGGTTAGCTTCCTCGCTATCAAAAATCCATGGGTGTTGTTGTCCGACATTGCACACAGGAAGATACAATCGGGAAAGGGATTCACTAAGCCATCTTTGTGAAAAAAAGCTATCTGCCTTTTGTCTTAAAGTATTTTTATTTCTCTCAGGTAATTTCCCATCTCGATAAAGTTCATAAATCTTACGGGCTGAATAAAGACAGGAGCTGTTTCCTGGGTCAATAGCATTTAATAACAAAAGAGTTAGAGCTCCCTCAGAAGTTCCAACCATAAGGTCAAAGCAATCGGCAAGGCATGCCTTTTCTCCACATTCGTGCCGTAAAATCCCTTCCATCCTTTCAAGAATCGTGACAGGGATAATTCCTGGAATTTGGCCACCATCAATGGCTAGGATGCGTATTGTCCTTTTCTCAGGTAGATCAGGTACTTTTGTTAAAGCTTCCATAGCTGACAAGGGCGCTAAACTCTTAAGAATCCAGAAATTAAAGATTAGGACTAAATAAATGAGGAATTTGGGCTTCTTGCAATGAAAATGTAAACAAGAAGACCATACAGAAAGAAGAGTTAGAAAGCGTAGTTGCATAAGACGTTCCTTTCCTTGCTCAACTTTTTTAATCTACCATCCCTGAAGAGAAGTATCTTTTTGATTACAATTCATAACCAAATCATTTCTTTCTTCAGCTGAAAAACTCTAGGCTCTTAGCAACTAGGTTAAATAGCCCATTTAGAAGCGCCTCCACCTCGAATATCTCAGCTACCCCTTCAACCAAATAAATTAGACCACTTTGGCAAAAAATTTAAGTATGTCTATTTAACATAGCTATCGGCAAGCTCCAAACACACATCAACAATACCAAAAATGTCTTTTTTTCTAATTATAGATTCCAATATCTTTTTAATTGACTGCTCTTGGTTCTGATAAGCCTCTTCCTTTTGAGACAATTCCCAAAAATATATAAAATTTTTACAAATATCAATTCTTTTTTCAGGCATAATCGAAACCATACTTGAAATAATATGGGTCCACTTATTCTTTTCTGGAGTGTTAGTTAATAGAGGTTGAAGGATGTTTATAAGCTCACGACGTTGAGAATGATCAACCCAGCGAATGGCCCACATAATCTCTATCCAATTATGGCTTGTTATTTCAGGCCCCAATAAGGAGTGAACAATTTCTGCAAACTCATGGCAACAATCAAATTCCACATTATAAAACGCCCATATAACATCCGTTTGTTGTTCCTCTGTCATTTCAGGTAGCAGGAAAGGTTGAATAATATCTACAAGCTCGTAACGTTGTGCGGAATTTACTCTACGAAAAGTGCTTAAACAAGTTTGGCCTCCTGGGTTGAGGGCGATAATATTTGATGAAATTTGTTGCTCACTTGAGGCTGTTTTGGCAATAATTTCTGCAATATATATTGTATCTTTATTGGTTGGTTCTAGAGAAAAAATGATAGGTAGGTTATTAGTAGCTTTTTCCCTAGCTTCTGAATTCAAATTATTTTTTTCTTGCAGCTCAAGGGCTTGAAGAATATCTTTGAGCTGTTTTTGATCTTTCTCAGGTTTGATTCTTTCTAATTTTGTATGAATCTCTTTTCGTAATAAAGCCAAAGGAACACCCAAAAGCTCCCGAAGAGATAGTATTCCTAATGTTAGCTTAACCCCCCTTTCTTTGTTCAAATTCTCGCTTTGAAAAATTCGTTGTATATGAAAGGAAACGGTTTGTAAGTTTGCCTCCAGAGCTGAACCTGCCGTATACCATCTTATAAGGTCCGTGGGTTCTAGGTCTTGCGTAAGTTTATACTCCATAAATTGTCGATACCTATCAAAGCTTGATAACATCTCATTAAAAAAGGAAAAAAGATTTTTGTCATATCGCAACTCTTGTTCTTCTCTCATAACTGATTGTGTTAATCGATGTATAGAAAAAAATTGGTTAGATGAATGTATGAGAGAAAAAGAATAGAGTTCATCAAAGATTGATTCCACTTTTTCCTTTGTCTCTAGTAAAGAAAGCCCTTCTTCTGCGCATCCCCAAAAAATATCTTGTATAATTAAATCAGGTTCTAGATAAGAAAAATACTCCATCAATTTATTACCTAAAGGAGAAATTTTCTCCGATATCATTTTGATTGATTTTTGCATCCTGGTTTTGTAAGAGTCTTGATAGTCTGTAAAATGAGGGGTAATCTCTATATTACTGTTTTTTTTAAAAATTTTTAGATAATCACCAAGAGTACAATTACTGTATTTAATGTAGCCTGCAGCTTGAGCAAGGGCTAGAGGAAGATAATCAAGCTCTTGTGCAAGAATATTTGCCTTAAGCTTGTTTTTTTCAGTTCGTTCAATGCCTGTCTTTTCAAAAAGGTATGTTACAGCCTCTTCAGGAGAAAACAGATGAAGGCGAATCGTAGGCAGACACCATTCTCCATTATAGAGAGATGTAATGAGTATATCTGTATCTTTGGGTATTTTATCATATAAAAAAGATGGATAAGGAACATTATCATAGATAAGCAAGCATTTACCTTTCTGTGGGATGTAATGCTTAACTAAGTTTATAAGATAATCAGATGGCGCGTCTTGCTCAATAAAAATCTTAAGGTCCTGTAAAAGATTTTTGTATCCATTTAAAAATGAAGCCTCTGTTTCGCTCCAAATCCAGTAGATAAGGTCATAGACACCTTGTTCTGAAGCTTCATAAGCATAGTTTAAAGCAAGCTGAGTTTTACCGATGCCCCCCATCCCTACTACAACAGCCTTGCCTTTACTACAGAGCTCATTTTGCAACAAATTAAAAGAGTCAGTCTCAATAAAGTTCCTTGGTCTGTCAGGCAGGCGAACAATTGCCAACTTAGAAGATTTTGTAACAGCATGAATCTCCTTAACAGCATCCTGATTTATCTTGGTTATTTTATTCAGATATTGTTGTAAACCCTCTTTATAAGATTGAAACATGCCAGGGGTAATTTCTGGTATATCACGACGTGCTATAAGATTATCCTTATCAAGGATCTCTACAACGTAAGCCCAATCATACCCACCAACTTCAGGTGTTAGTAGTGGCTGCATAATTTCTATAAACTCATGATGATCGGCAGAGTTTATCTTATCAAGAATACCTACGAGATCAGCTCGATTATATCCCGTCATCTCAGGAGTTAGCAGAGAATTAATAATTTTCATAAACTCAGGACGTTGTTTCGGGTTTTGTTTACTCACAAAATATATAATGTCAGCTCGATCACGTCCTGCTATTTCACAATTTAATAAAGGCTGAACAACCTCTATAAATTCACAAAGTTGCATAAGATTCATCTTACTAAGGTCATATATGATGCTAGCTCGATCATTTCCTAGTATGCTGGGGGTTAGTAAAGTTTGAATTACTATTGCAGTCTCGCGAAGTTGCTCAAGATTGATTTTACTAAGAATACATATAACATTAGCCCAGTCATGTTCCTCCATATCAGGGGTTAGTAAGGGAGAAATAATTCTTGCAAATTCACAACGCTCCATTGGGTTTATATTGTAAAGAGCCTCCATAATACGACTCAATCCAGTTTTCGTTACCTGGGGAGCAAATAAAGATTGAATGTGATGAATAAATTGAGGACGTTGGGAGGGGTTCATCATACGAAAAGCTCTCGTGACATAAGCTTCTTCCCTTTTTTCCATACGAGATATAAAAAATGGTCGAGTACTTTCGACAAATCTATCCCAATGATCAGGATATTTGCTATAAAAGCCTCTTATCACATTAGCAGCACCGTTCTCTTTGATATGTATGTTGTGACTCTCGTCTATTCCACAAGCCAATAACGCTTTAATAGTGCTTACAAAATCCCGACGTTCTTGACAGGCTATTTCAGCTATAACTTCGGCAATATAAGTTATAATCTCATTATTGAGTTCCAAAGAGAGAATATCTGGTAAGACATCAACTATCTCTTCACACGTTTCTAGCTTTAAAGGAATATTTCTTTCTTTTAACTCATCCATTAAGATAGATAGTTTTAATTTATTACGGCTTTCTGGTACATCTGCCCCTGTTTTTTCACGAATTTTCTTTCTTAATGACTCAAGATAATCACCCATAAGTTTTTGAAGTGCAGTCGCCCCAAATCTTAGTTTAAGCCATTCTTCTTTATTCAAATTTCTAGAAGCTTTAGAAAGATGATTAAGGTGACTATTGAGCGCTTCTAAATTTGAGAGAAAAACAGAACTTTCCATATAACATTTCTCAGAATTGCAAGGGGTTATATACTCTAGAAACTCATGCTCTTTTGATTGATGGTATGCATTGAAGCTTAATAACATTCTGTTGAATTTCATGAAATGCTCTGTATTTTCCTCTTCTTGCCTAATCACTAATTGTACAAGTCGATGAATAGAGAATAGAGATTTATCTTGTTCTTTTTTAATAAGAGAAAATGACCTAAGTTGCGCGAGTGTTTCTTGGAGCTTTTTTTCACCCCCACAGTATTCTAAAAATACATTCTCGGGAATTGAGTCAGAGGAAAGGTAAGAACAATACACCATAAGCTGCTTGGCTAAATCAGAAATGATCCTTCCTGACAGCGTCCAAGTTTTGGTAATCAAATGCTGATAGGTTATTGCTGCTTGATGTTCACTGAATGGATCTTTATATTCTTCAAAATGATCATTAGGTTCTTTTCTAAAGGCATCAAGATACTCATCAAAGTGTTTACCCGACACTGCATCTCCACCAATAAATTTGATATAGCTTGCAGCATGAGAAAGAGCAAGCGGCAGGTAACCTAATTCCTTAGCAAGACTTTCTGCTTTAATCTTGTTCTCATCACTTGGTTCAACACCTGTGACATTAAGAAAGTATTGTATAGAATCTTGAGGCCGGAATACATCGAGAAGAATCGTATTGTTCCCCCATCTTTCATTACAACGCGAAGTAATAAGAACATGCCCCCCTTTTTGGGGAGTTTTATTGTGCAAGAAATTAGGATTGGGAACGTTGTCGTAAACCAATAAGAAGAAAAAATTTTTCTTTAATATATAATTATTTAACTTTCTTAAGAGTTGCTCAAATGTTTCGTCGCCTTTTAAAGGAACTTCTAGATCTTGTAAGAGTTCTCTATACCCTTCACAAAGCTGGAGCTCTGTTTCGCTTGGAAGCCAATAAATCATGTTATAAGCGTAATTCTCACAAGCTTCATAAGCATATTTTAAGGCAAGAGACGATTTCCCGATGCCTCCCATCCCAGCTATAGCAGCTTTAGCAGAAAGGGTTGTGATACCCGTTTGGTGGAGACTTTCCCACAACATAGTAAGGTAACTTTTTTTATCTTCTTCTCTCTCAGCATTTGCTACTTCCTCTGCACTTTCTATAAATTTTTCTTCTGAAGGAGCAGGCAAATAAAAAGGGAAAACCTTATTTGTAATAGACTTCCAGGGGCGGGAGTGATTTACTTTCTTAAAGGAGATTTCTCGAGGTATAATTTGCAGAAACCTTTCCTTATAAGCTTTTCGCAACTCTTCTGTAATTATTTTGAAAGCAGGATAATCGTGGGGATTTTGGGAATTGGAAACAGATAATCCTGCTTGCCTGAGGGCAGCTGGATCTTGAATTGTGGACAAATCAAGTGACAGCTGAATTCTTATGTAATTCACACTACCATTCAACTCTTCTTCTATTAAGCGTTTTAGTTCATAAAAATGGTTTAAGTGACGATCTTGGTTGACTTGAGCTGACAGCGTATCAAAATTACGTCCTCCATGAAACCCGTAAGCTCTGGCTACTTCTCCCACTCCTAAAGAAGCTATAAAAAAATTATGCTTTGGAAATAATCTAATTGCTTTCTGTAAACCTTCAAAAGTAGCATCGCCATAGATTGCCTTGGTATCACAAAGTTTATAGTCTGGATCCCCGTCTCTATTCTCAATTACTTCAGCATCAGAAGGATCTAACATACCAACATAAGCTACATCACTCATTTTAAAATCCTGGCTTTTAAATCGTTTGGCTTCCTCACTATCAAGAATCCATGGGTGTGGCTGTCCAACGTTGCAAACAGGAAGATATAACCGGGAATGAGATTCGCTAAGCCACCTTTCTGAAAAAAGAACGCCCGTTTTTTCTCTTAGAGAATCTTTGTTTCTGTCAGGTAATAATCCTTGTTGATAAAGCGTGTAAATCTTACGGGCTGAATAAAGGCAGGAGTTATTTTCTGGATCAATAGTATTTAGCAAAAGAAGGGTTAAAGCTCCCTCAGAAGTTCCAACCATAAGATCAAAGCAATCGGCAAGGCATGCTTTTTCTCCACATTCGGACCGTAAAATCTCTTCCATTCTTTCAAGAATCGTGACGGGGATAATCCCTGGAATTTCACCTCCATCAATCGTTAGGATACGTATTGTCCTTTTCTCATGTAAATCAGCTGCTTCCATAGCTAACAAAGGCATTAGGCTTTTAACAATCCAGAAGCTAAAGATTAGTACTGAATAAATGAGAAATTTTACACGGTTACGATGAAGGCATAAATAAGAATCCGTAGAAAGAGGAATTAGAAAGTGTAGCCACATAAGACATTCCTTTCTTTATTTAGTTCTTTGATCTAATCAAATCTGAAGAGAAGCATCTTTACCATGGAAACTCATGATTAAATATTTTGTTTCAAAAAAAGGAAGAGGAAATTTATTTATAAGCCACTTGACCTTTGAAATCCTCTTCCTTCTTTTTGTATATGTATAATCTTTGGACTTTATAGAAGTTCTCTTTCCATTTCTTTCTGTTGAACTTCAGGATTCTCTTCTAAAACCTTGATTATCTGATCTGTGATAACAGAATAAACTCCTGATGGGTTGAGGGGGTTTATTAAGGATAATCCCGCTTGTCGTAAACTCTTTACATTTTCTGCATTGTCCATGTCAGCAATAGAACGATCTATAGAGACTTGAATCCTATGATATACGAATTTTCTATCCTGTTGGATTCTATCATTCTTAATGCTATGAACGACCCTTAAATGTCGATCTTGCTGCTTCGTCATAAGTTCGTCAGCAATCTTTGGGGCCCAACCAATTTTTCCTGCAGTTTTTAGGCTATAATCCCCAAACTTTCTTGGAGGTTCCCCAGTTCCGAGAGAGATAATGAAAATATCACAACCAGGAAATTTTTGCTCAGCAATCTCAATAGCCTCAAACGTAGGATCATTTGCAGAGACACCCCCATCTAAAAAAGTAGACTCATCTCCTTCCCTATTACTTATGGTTGCTGCTTCAAAGAAAGTAGGTGCAGCTGATGTGGCTCTGGCGACATCTTTCATCTTATAATCTTGGCTTTCAAACTTTTTAGCTTCAGCGCTATTAAATAAATGAGTATAAGTTTGCCCCATATTTTCGGCAGGGATAAGGACATGAGAAACGGACTCACTTAGCCAGCGATCCCCTACTTTTTCATCCAAGATCTTTTCTAAGGGTTCATGGCTAAACTTGGGTCCTGTATAGGATGCTGCTTTATCCCACAGACCTACGGGTGGAAAAATATCTTCTGAGTGATTTAAATAAAGATCAACCAAATTTTTTGCGGACATTCCAGCATTTAAGCCCAGAACAATAATCCCACCTGTAGAAGTTCCCGCCATAATATCAAAATATTCTGCAAGAGGAAGCTTTTCCTCTTCTCTCTTACCTGTATGTAATTGCTCTTCTATTCCCCTTAAGACAGTAGCAGGAATAATTCCCCTAACACCTCCCCCATCAACGGTTAGAATGCGAACAACTTTTCTATCTGACCCTCCATCACCATCTTCCATAGCCCCAACAGGCAAAGAAAAGAAAATAGCAAAAGCAATAAGAGGAGCATAAACCCTCTTAGAGATTCTATTAACTTTGTTAAGCAGTTTATAAAACACCCACATAAAATACCTCCTTGTTTTAAAGTTTAACAACTTTTCGTAAAAACAATATAAAATTTACGCAACTTCCGATAAACAAGCAAGAGACTTAAAGTATGATGATTTGTCGCATAACCAGACCAGAATTCCAGAGCTTTTATATCGCACTAAGCCGTCAATGCCTTTGCAAAAATCGATAAGCTTTATAGTTAACCACAACCAATGGTAGAAAATAATTTCAAGTACAAGGAGGTCTTCAGAAGTCAAATCAGAAGCCTTGGGGACAATTCTACTAGGACGAGTAGGTGACAATGGAAACATTCTTGAATGCCCTCCTTTATCAAGGTTTATGTGAGACAGTATGAGACTCCTAGAATCCTAACGACCACCACTTGGCGTATGGCTTACCGCCATAGGCGGTGCAAAATTTTCCCTGCTTCAATACTTCATAATCGTATCAAACTGTTCTGTCATGGTAATTTATGAGGGACGAATTTTGATTGTTATATACATTTTTAGCAGTTTGAATTATACACTTCCGCCTGTTTTCTGGCATTTGGGGATGGTAAAGAGCCCAAAAGTAATTAAAGTGGTTAAAGTTATACAAAATGCTTACAATAGAATTAGATAACTGATTTCCCAATGAACCGATATAATTTAGACCACCTTTCTGTTGCTCAAAGAAAAAGCAATGAATCAAAACATTTTGTGATTCAGCTATAACATTCGCAATAGAGCTTTTTAAATTTCGACCAACAGGAATTCCAATGTAAAATCCGTTACTGTATCGCTCTAAATACGTCTCAATCTCTTGCTCAGTTATAAGCTTAATAATGTCCTCTTCCTCATAACAAGGAAATAACTGAAATATTTGACATAATTTTTCACCTACAGAGAATGCGATTTTATTTATGATACTATCTTTATCTGTATTATTTAAATCAAAAAAGAGTTTTTGAAGTATTTTCTGACTTTCAGTTTCGCACCAATTTGTTTGCTCGTAATATTTTTGTTCATCATAGATTTTATTCTCTTCTAATATGCATCGAGATTGTATTAAATTAAATAACAATATAGAGCAATATTCAGCTAATATCTCACGACATAGGATATCCTTATAAAATTCGTTAGACATTACAACTTCTTTCAAAGAACAACAAATATTCTCTGCTTCTTTAGTAATATGGGGTATTTCTTGTCCATCTTGAGTAAAGATTGCATGAAAAAAATTATTCTCACCTCCTATAGTGGGTACTACAAGATAATCATCATATAGCTCGGGAAAATCTGGTTTTCCCAGTTGGTAATTTACTTTTAAGAGTGTAAAAGGTTCTGCGGATTTGATTTCTTTAATAGGAAATCTAGCATGGTGTGTCAACGTCATAGCGCTCACATCTTCTCTTCTAAAAATCGGAAATAAACCAAGATTTTCTATAACATACCCCCATAAATCTCCTTTTATATCAAGAACCTCTAATTCCTTCACTCTTGTGGTAAATGTTTCATATTGAGCATACTTCACTCCTCTGAGGATTTGTATAATACTGTCTCGGGTATCCCTATCCATATCACAAGTCATCAATTCTTTTGCATTTTCTATAAATTCTTGATGATCAGTACGACCTATCTCTCCAAGAGCGATCATGATCCTTGCTTGTTCACGTAGACCCATGTTCGAAGTCATCAATTCCTTAACGTTTGTTACAAACTTTCGACGGTAACTTGGGTCTATTTTATAGAGGGTGGATATAACAAAGCTTAGATAGAATCCGCTGCCGTAGTGTATATTGGTATGGTCTCTTTTTGCTGTTTCTTCTAATATGCTAGGTTTTAAGGAATTTAAGATTTCAGACGTTAGCTCTCCATCTACCTGGATATCAAGTGTGCCTTCAAACGTTGTGTCTTTTTCGGAATGAAAAAGTTTATTTTCACAAACTTTATATTTTAATTGATTGCTACTCTTCTCTAAATACATCCTATATTCCAAAGGTTTTCCATCTTCTAGTAATTTGGACATTAAATAAAGACTGTATCTTCCATAGTCGACAAGAGGCATAAGTTCCTTGGCTATTTCTATAAATTCCTCATGCTGGGAAGGATCCATTTCGTTAAGGATTTCTATAACACGTACCCAATCACCACCTTCCATCCTGGGAAGCTTTTTTGCACTTGTCATAACAGATTGGAATCGATCGGTATCTACTTTACTGAGAGCTTCTATAAGACGAACTCGACCTACACTCTGTTGACTAGGAAAGTCCAATTCTTTTGCGTTTAACGCAATCGTTTCTCGCCATACCGAGTCGCCTATCTTGCTAAGAGCTTTTATAACCTTGGCTTTCTCGCACCCCAACATTATATCAGAACCTATTAATTTAGCACTTTCGATAACACTTTGACGATTATAAGAATCTATATCGTTGATGGTTTTTATAACATGTGGCCGCTGAAGTGTATAAGAGGAGGGTAGTAAAGGTATTACACTTTTTACATCTTCTT
>Ga0206917_1198_pt1 | contig 13927 bp, 12 predicted proteins | sample Alteio_BWOrgHeat_68_FD_152931 | JGI IMG/M metagenome (GOLD analysis project Ga0206917, IMG submission 152931) | Enriched cells from forest soil in Barre Woods Harvard Forest LTER site, Petersham, Massachusetts, United States -... | ecosystem: Environmental > Terrestrial > Soil > Temperate forest >...
GATCACGGTCGAGGAATTTTCCGATCTCGTCAATATCGGAAAACGAAGAGCTTCGAAGGTGCTTGTCAGCCTGGTTCGAGCGGGAACCATCCTGATCCATACCTTTGAGAAAACAGAGTTCTTTACCCTGGCGAAATAGCCATAAAAGCGGGCATAGGTAGTAATTAGGTAGAGGAAAGTTATCCACAATGTGTAACTCTGGAGAGGTTGGCGTGTTCTTCTTACAGAGGCAAGGAATGATAAAGAAAAATGCTTCTGAATTAACATAAACTCTCAAAACCATGAAAACGCATAAGTCATTGGAAATCATGGTGGTTACGGCTTTGGCGCTCTGCTTCAGTGCCATCGGCTGTGATAGCACCGGACCAAGCAAAGCGGGCCAAAACGGAACTCAGCTGATGGCGCTGTCATCGGGCGGGACCGTCGTTTTTCGTGAAACGGGTGGGGGATTCTATGGTATTCTGACCGACAAAGGCGGCCAGATCGAACCAAAGAACCTTGATCCACGATTTCGCGAGGATGGCCTAAGAATATCCTTCACAGGTCAGTTGGATACCACCCGTCTCGGCGAGCACCACTGGGGCAGCCCTGTGGAACTCGCGAACGTGATCGCAGCGAAGTAAAAAATGTAGCGCAAACTTTAGTTTGCGACCGCTAACATTTTACTTCGCACTCGCGGACGATGCCATCGAGCATCTGATAGAACGCGATCGCTACGCGCTGTGCGGCAGCAATAGCGCGATCTTCATCCTCGCGGGATTGAATGAGATCGGCGATCATATCTCGTTCAGCGGTGCGATGCACTTCATCGGCCTGCTCGTGAACTCGGAAAAATGCGAGGCCATCATTGCTCGCTACATTGTAATGTGTTGTGAGTCCCTCGATCTTCGTGTGTGAAATTTCTGGGATCTGCGATTCATATCCATAGAGCGCTGCAACGCCTTCGAGCGTATCGCTTTCGCGTGTGATGGAGCGGAGCGTGTCGATCAAGTGCAAAGTTTCCGGAAATGCTTCGGCATGTTTCACTTCCTCGCGGGTCGCGCCGAGGGCATCCGAAAATCGGAGCCACAGTTCCGGATGGTTCACCGCGCCGCGTTCTTCTTCCATCAAATTTTCGAGCAATTGCTGGCGGTGCGCGATGCTCTCCGTATTAGCATGAACCGCGCTTAAAAAAGTGGGGAAGCGGCTTTCGAATTGATAATACTGCCCCGCATACGTCCGCAATGTTTCAGGCGTCAGCGTACCGGCGCTCCAGGCCTGATAAAATGGATGCTTGAGAAGTGAGTATTCCGCGATGGCGGCGTCTAAACGTTCGAAAAAGTTTTGCATGTTCGTAAAACGATAATGATGTAAATGGATAACTAAAAGGTCTGTACAAAAATACGAATTTTTTAGCGGCATCTAAGCAACCGGATAGAACCCGTAATCGTTGCGAATGTTTTCCGAAAAATCATGCAAGAAATAAAATGGAATCCCTCCGCTTCGAAAAAGGATATTGCCGCTGCTAAACAATATCTCACGCTCGTCTTTAATCCCAAGGATGTTGCCGCTGCAATAGCCAAGCTCTCCAAACGCAGGACGCACATAGAGCAATTCAAAGCCAAGGATATCCTCCGCGCTGCCGAAACCCAGCTTTTGCCCGAAACCAACGAGGATGTCCGCGCCGAATTCCTCAAGATCGTAAAACGTATTCCGTTCGTCCCGATCATTCTGGTTCGCAAAGGCCATAAGCTCTTCATTGCCGATGGCTACCACCGCACCTGTGCCGCCTATTACCTCGATAAGAACACCGAAGTCCACTGCGTACTGGTGGGCATTGAATAATAGTGGTTTTTGTCAAATCTATTTTCCCCAGGAAATAGGTGCCGTTTTTCTTTCTTGTGAGTTCCCGATGAACCCTCGTTTCCGGGCTGTTTTCGCCCATTCGTTGCAACAAATGTTTTCTCAGAGAACTCGTTCATATAGAAAACTACTTTTACTCTCGACTTTCAATGAACCACGAAGCAAGCATCGCCGACGATGCGCCCTACTCTTAATTCTGAACTCTTAACTCAAAACTGATATAGGGTGCCTATCACTGCACTACCGAATATACGGAGTAAAAAGGCCAATGTCAAGAGATTTCGAAAGATTTTTTAAATTATTTCGTATTTTTGTTTCATGGGGCTGATCGACCGATACGATGGTTTTGACTGGGATGGTGGCAACAGCTATAAGAACTGGCTGAAGCACGGAGTCACGCGGGAAGAAACCGAGCAAGCCTTTTCCAACGATCCTTTCTATGTCGATGAAGACATCAAACACTCCGAGGCCGAAACGCGGAGAAAGGTACTGGCCAAAACTGATATGGGAAGGCTGTTGTTCATAGCCTTTACCATCCGAAAACACCGCGTGAGGACTATTTGCTCTCGCCCGGCAAGCAGAAAAGAACGAAAACAATATGACGAAGAAATTGAAAGAAATTCCTGAGTTCAAGAACGAGGACGAAGAATTTGAATTCTGGTCCACCCACGACTTTACGGATTATATCGATCCGAAAAGCTGGAAGCGCGTGCCTGCTCCGATGGTACCCAAAACGATGGGATTAGTGAGCTTCCAAATGACGCCCGAAATTACAAAACAGGTGGAGCGGCTTTCTTCTGAGAAAAAAATTCGAATTGAAGATGTTATCAATCAACTCCTCGCTGCGGGTCTGAAAGATCAGGGTCTGCAACCAAGTGCCAGAAGATAATTTTCAGAATGTGTGGTGTATAGCGGATTTCAACCCGTTGTTCACAACATCGCGATGCGGAACCACCTCATCTCTATTCTCCTTCCGTTACGTTAATAGAATAGCAGAAATGAAGCCATGAAAGAAGCATCGTCCATTGTATGCATTGCTCTTTTCCTGCTTGTCGCGCAACATGCGAAAGGACAGGAACTCTCCTCAACCGTAGGGATGTGCTGCGCACATCCGCCGATCACCGAACCACGGAATGATTATGATATACTTCCAAACGGGAGCGACCGACAGTCGTACACCATGACACCGGGTGGCGTGGCAAGGGGACGGACGTGCGCAGCACGTCCCTACGAACGGAACCGACCGACAGTCGTACACCATGACACCGGGTGGCGTGGCAAGGGGACTTCCAGCACTATATTGGGTGACATTAGTAATAACTTCTGGGGCGGTGGAATTTACACACTGACCAACATTACTGCAACTGGCACCTACAATTCTAGCGAGTTCCTGAATCCGCCAATCGCAATGGAATGTACCCCACAGGATTTCTTAACAAAACGAAAAAGATCGGTTCCCCTTTCATCTCCTGCGAATACTTCTTTGAATGATACTGCTTCGTGCGGTTCATTCTACTCCATCGGTTACGCCTTAACTTCCGACGGTATCGAACCTCAGGGATATGATACCCTACGTGATCTTCTTGAGTGGTGTCCATTTTGGACCGATAGCGTAGATCATTCTTGGGATGCATTCTCGTCTATAGGTGCCGCTGCAGAAGGTTGGATAGCGGGGGGGAATGGCACATGGTCTGACTTTTTATCGCTCTTAAAACAGGTGCTTTGGCTGAATCCTGATACGCTTTGGTATTGCAACGATGTGAGCATCATGATCGAAGCAGTTCAGAACAACCAAGGTGCGAAGCAAGCTATTTGCAGATATGTTTTTGAAAACAACAAATGCCCTGGCTTTAAAGCAGATTTCGATACAGCGTTAAAATATGCCTCTCTCGGGCGTTATCAGAACTGGTTGGATTCGATTGAGAACAAATATGCATACGTGAATTATCCCCCTTCGATTATCAATTCCCAAAAGTATAGGGATTCGATTAAAGCCGATACTCTGGCACATCCATACGATACTACTCCGCCGACGCTTTGGCAAGATAGCTTAGAAGTACTCATTGGCCCGCACCCACAGGAGGGTGTGCTCCCCTCTTCGTCAATAACTTCCCAGGCCTTGCTCACCGCGCAGCTTTTGGAAAACCCTATGAAGGATGAGATCGATGTTTCCTACCAAATGGGCCGCACGGCTCTCGTTACCATGGAGCTTCGGGATGTATTAGGCCGCGCAGTTCCCATCGTTAATGCGAAATACCAATTGGAGCAACCCGGTTCACATCAAGCCGCCATCCCCGCGCCTAATTTACCGCAGGGCACATATTATCTCCGCATTACTACGGATGTAGGCGATGCAATCACGTTGAAAGTGGCGAAGGAATAAGAAACCACTTCGAACGCCAATGGGCGAATGAGGAGTACGGCACCCCCTCATTCGCCCATTGGCATTTATGATTCTGTGTGGGAATGCGGAATTATGGCAGGAATGTATTAGTTTTGATAGAGTTAATGAGCGGCAAGCGCCGCTTCTGCTTTATCGGATCCCACCCATTTTGAGACGAAACCATCCTTTGCATTTTCTTCGCGCCCCGTTCGCCGCTATGGTGCTTGCGCTTGGCTGTGTCGCGGTATTGCCGGGAATCGGTAACGCACAATTTGTCACCTTCAACCAATTTGCCGGCGCGCAGGTGCAGGGCAATGACGGTTTGATCACACTGTGGAAGGGACAGCCGCCTCCCGTCGGCGATAACGGTCTTTCGTTTCCGGGCGAGACCTTCATAACGGTCGCGGTTGACCAGGGATCGGGTCTGAAATATTATAGCAATAATCCCAACGGTGGATTTATCGGCGGCGTCAATCATCCAATCGATCAACATTTAGATTTTCCTCAACCGTCGAGCACTAAAATAAAGGATACGATCCAGACCATCTGGAAAGAGCAAGGGTTCGACATCGTCCAAAAGGTGTGGCCCGTTCTGTTCAACAATAGCGGTGTGATCGTGATGAGCATCCTCATTGTCAATCATGGCCAAACGGATATTCCCGCTCAGGCGGAAATGCTTTTGGATAATGAGAACAGCACCGCCTCCACCGCAAACGATGAACCCTACATATTTACGAACAACGGCTACATTGCGAACACAACGTGCTGGCAGACCTGCCCTCCAGCTACCATCCCAAGTTTCGATCTGACATTTCAAAATGCGCCAAGTGCTGCGAATGTGGCAACGGTCGGCCTCGGATATTTTGACGACACGTACACACCGAGTCCGCTCGGTTTGACCCCGCCAACATTAGTGCAATTCGGTTTTTGGCCCGAACAGCAGAACTATACCTGGGGTCCGGCTCCGACTTCCAGCAATTTTGCGGATAATGCGACGCTTATCATGGGGCCGGGTTCCGATGCCGGTGCGTTCAATCCTGGCGTGCACGACAGTGTAACGGAAATTTTCCGCACAGCCTTTGGTACGCCGGAGTGGTGCATGGATCACGGAAAGCTCGTCGGGCTTGCGATGTTTCCGGAGCATATCGTCTGGGATCCGGCTTCGATGACCTATTCGCCGAATCCGTTCCCAGTGCAGACCTTCTTGTTCTCCGATGATGTTGGCGGCGCAGCCGGCACGACGATCCGGCAGACCGTTGGGAGCCCAATCGTCATCACCACCCCCAAACCCGTCGGGGCACAGAACACCCAGATCCAGAATATCGGAAGTATAGGCGTGAGTTCCGTCGCACAAACACACTGGATGGACTCGGTAGAGATCCTGCCTTCGGGATGCAGTGGTCCCTTTCAGGTGGGAATCAATTTCGATGTAAATTCCAGTAATCTTTCTGCTCCGATCTTCACAAACTCGCCCTGGGGTTGCTCTATAACGGTCGATTGCGCCCATCCGGATGTCACGCCGCCCAAATTCAAGAATTCGTATGCCGGATGCGACTCCGTCGAGAACGATACCACCCTCGCACACGATGACACGCTGTACGATCAGGGCTTGAAGAATATCACTTTTACATCAACCGATCTTACCCCCGCGCAATATAGCGTAACCATCCTTCCGCCGCCGCCCTACGCAACATGTATCGATACGTCGGCTAAGATCTTCGTCCATCAGATAGATTCGCTCCATGCCGGCCATGTGATTTTCACGCTTACCGATTGCGCGAACAATGTAAGCTATGACACGATCTGCTTTACTGCGCATCCTCAGGTTCCCGATCGGACGGCACCGCTGTTCTGGCTCGATTCAGCGGTCGCGGATTGCCACGCCCAATGCAGAGAACTGACCGTAACCGATTCCGCAACGATCGCGACGAGCATTGATCGCGGCGTGGATTCCATCGTCATCGTTTCCTCCACGAATATGACGCTTTCTGGTGTTCCCGCAGCAGGGAAGTTCATTCCAAGCGTACCCGCGGTGACATTCCACGTTTGTGTGACGGACTCTATGCAGGATGGGAAAATTATTCTTCGCGCCAACGATACCACGCACAATTTTTCCTTCGATACGATCAGTTATTGCACCACGCCGGATACGCATGGGCCGATCATTACAGTATCGGCGTTCGATCCAACGGATAGTTCCTGGCCCGTTCAGGTTTCGGATAGCCAGGCATGGGATCGCGGTGTTGACTCCGTGTGGTTGACTTCGGCAACGAATCTCGTCACGATTCCATCGCCATTGCTCTATCCGGTCGGATGCAAGCCGACCTATGACTTCCGCGTAAAGGTTGTCGATACCTCCCAATGCGCAAGCGGAATGCTGTTCGCTCGCGACTGTGCAAATCCGCACAATATCTCCGGCCCGATACCGGTTAATTTTACAAAAGGAACCGTTCCCGTCATTACAGCATCGAAGACAACGCTGTGCAGCACAGCAGACTCTGCCGTGCTCGATGCCGGTCCTGGTTTCAGCGCGTATCTGTGGTCTAACGGAGCAACAACGCAGAAAGTTACCGTGGGGCAGGGGAAATACACGGTCACGGTTCAGGAGGGTGCCAACTGTTCCACGACGTCGCTGTTCGTTCAGATCTTCCTAAATCCCGCAACGCCAGCGATCACGCCGCCTGGGCCGCTTGCGGTCTGCGCGCCTGGAACCGAGAAGCTCGATGCCGGAGCGGGATTCACCAGTTATCAATGGATGAACGGTGGCGTGAATATTCCGGGACAAACATCCCAAACATTCATCGCGAGCACTACCGGAACGTATTCGGTTCAGGTATCGAATGGAACCTGTTCGGGAACGTCAGCGCCGGTGACGGTCACGATCAATCCGCTTCCTCCGGTTCCGACTATCACAGCGGTCGGCAATGTGATGACCGCGACGAGCACCGTGCCGGTCGTTTCCTATCAATGGTTGCGCAACGGCACCACGATCAATGGCGCGACGAGCCAAAGCTATACCGATCTCACCGGTGGCAGCTACACCGTCACGATCACCGATGCCAATGGCTGTCAGAGTACGTCCGTGCCATTCACGAATTCCGGTACGACGGTCATCGCTGTTAAGTCGATGGTGTTCGCGCAAGAGTCGAATCAGTTGCTCATTCCGATCAGCGTGCAATCTACTCAAGGTGGAGTTGTAACAACTCCGTTGGGCTTCACGGTGAAGATCGCGTTCAATAAAACATTGCTCATTCCGAATGGCGCTCCGGCGGGTGGGAGCACTGGAACTATAACCGAGACGAAAGACAGCCTCATTGTCACGTATTCCGGCACTGGAACCCCAACGGCGGGGACGGTCTTGCTAAATCTTCCATTCACTGCCGCGCTTGGCGACGATAGCTGTACGCTTGTCACCATTGATTCCTTCGCATGGAGCGTTCCCAATATCACGGTGACAGATTCCAACGGCAATTTCTGCTTAACAAATCTCTGCTATCAGGGCGGCACACGGCTTATCGATCCGACCGGAAAAGTTTCCATAAGCAGTCCGGTTCCGAACCCGGCGTATACCACGATCCAGATCCATTATGAACTGATCGAGCGCGGCCGGACGACGCTTATTATGTACGATCTGCTGGGGCACGAAGTGCTTCGCATGGTCGATGCCGATCTTGTGCCGGGAACCTACACGGTCGGCGCGGACGTCAGCGGGCTGCCGGTAGGAACGTATGTTTATTCTCTTCGTACCCCATCGATCGTCAGATCCGATCACTTGCAGATTTCCCGATAAATGATTCGAACGCTTCGTAACGTATTTGGACTCCTTGCGGTCTGCTCGGCATTGCTTGTGCTGAATGGATCGTCGGTGCGCGCACAAGATGCTGCTTCGCAAGTGGCTCGGAAGGATACGTCGAAAAGCACGTTCGGAATTCTTATCGATGCAGCGTTGAACGAGCACCGCGCGAATTTCCAAACCCTTCCCGATATTCCGAACTGCTGTCCGCTCTTCCAGAGCGGTAATGGATATGGATACGAAGGCGGCCTTTTTTACGATTACGATGCCTTTGGCGAAGGGCACATCGGCGTTCGCGCAGGCATCAGTTCCCTTAATGGAACCCTGAAGGCCGCGGAACCGATGATCATTGCAGTCGGCGGGCAGCCGGTAGTGGGTAATGTGGATCATACGATCGCTGCACAATTTACCGTGGCATCGCTCGAACCCTATTATGCCTACGATCTTGGTCATCTTCGCCTAATGATCGGTGCAAGCGCAGGCTTTATTCTGGCCAGTACCTATAATCAAGCGGAAACGATCACCGAGCCAACCAATGAGGGAGTATTTTTCCCTTCGGAAACTCGAACAAGGAATGTGTATTCTGGAAACATTCCCGATGCTGCAACGCTTCGTATTGGCCTTATTGCGGGTGCGCAGTATCCACTTCCGCTGAATGAGTCTGGCTCGTTGCATCTCATTCCGGAAATATCGTTCGATTATGGCCTGACACAAATGGTGAGCGGCCTCAGTTGGTCGGTGAATGCGCTTCGTGCCGGAGCGAGCATTGGCTACACGCCCATCACCACGATCGAGCCTCCGCCACCACCTCCTCCGCCTGCACCCCCACCACCGCCGCGCCCGACGCTCTTCGTTGGTATCAAGGCATATAGTATCTTGAATGGCGTCAGAGATTCTTCCAATCTTTCCGTTGCTGTCGAGGAATTTTATTCCACGACGCAAACACCGCTGCTTCCGTTCGTGCTGTTCGGGCTGGATAGTTCCGCAATTCCTTCCCGTTACCACAGCCTGAGCGCGAACCAGACAGCGGGCTGGGATATTCGCAAAACGGATTCCACCGATAACGTCCGCGTGTATCACGATATTCTGAATATCATTGGCAAGCGGATGCGCGAGCATCCGAAAGCCCAGCTTACGCTTACGGGCTGCACCTCGAACGAGCCGGAAGAGACCGCCGATAATGGGCTTGCGATCACCAGAGCGGATAATGTCGCGATCTATATCGAGAACACGTGGGGAATTTCGCCTACGCGTATTACGCTCGAAAAGCGCGGGCTTCCGGAAAAACCATCCTCGCTCACGCAGCAGGAAGGAAAAGAGGAGAACCGCCGCGTGGAAATTTCTGCATCCGATCCCGCTATTCTTGCGCCGGTCTTCCTTGCCGATACACAGCTTACGACCAATCCGCCCGGAATGGAATTCGTTCCATCCGTGCAGGCGCAGGCCGGTGTGCAGAACTGGGATATGTACGTAACGCAGCCCGTGATGACGCTCTATCACGAACATGGTACCGGAACGAAACCAAAAACCTGGGACTGGGATCTCAGTTCGGTGTCCGCGAAGATCCCGCGCACCGAGGATACGATCGAATACGGACTGACCATCACCGATTCGGCCGGTAGGGAAGAGACCACGATAGGAACGATCCCGGTTCGGCAAAAAACGATCAGCAAAAAACGCCTCGAACGTGTTGCCGATACCGTCATCGAGCGATATACCCTCGTACTGTTCGATTTCGGTTCTGCCAAGATCGATCCGCAGAATCGAGCCGCCATCGATTATATTCATAATCAACTCACTCCCAAAACGGTGGCCTACATCACCGGCTATGCCGACCGCACCGGCGAGGATGCCATCGACCAGCAGTTGACTGAGGATCGAGCCTCGGCTGTAGCAAAATTGCTCGGAGCAAAGGATTATGTGTCGAAAGGCGTTGGAAAATCCAAACTGCTCTTCGATAATAACATTCCCGAAGGCCGCTTCTATTCTCGCACGGTTAATATCACGCTGTTCAAGCCGATCAATCAGTAACAAGTCCATGCCACATTATTCCAGTTTATCCAGACACATGGCTTATCGGAACTTGTTATAATTTAGATCTATGCGGCCAGTAATGTCTCCCAGGTCACGCTTTCACTTGGTACGGCAATGTTTTTTTATTGCCGCACTAAGTTTATGTTTTACTGCTTCGACCAACGCACAAATTCACGCAGTTGTAACATATTCCGACACCTCTGCGTCGAGTCAAATTTCTTGTTACGGGAATACCTGCACGGTATTGTCACAGCAATGGGTTCCGTCTTCCAAAACGAATCGGAGCGTCTTTTGGAGAACCGATGACGCAGGCCTCACGTGGCGACTGCAAGTTCCGCCTCTTCCTGCTGGATCGCATGAGCGGGTATGGAAAGTCGATCAGGTCGATTCTCTTACTGCATTCGCCGTGGGAGATAGCGGTTTGATTCTTAGAACGCTTGATGGTGGCAACACGTGGCAGAAAATGCGATGCCCTACAACATCCGTTCTTTATGATATCGACTGTCATAGTTCCAGCGAAGGAATCATTATCGGCACTTCTCCGAATGTCATTCTTACCATTTCAGACCCAGACTGGGACACGGTTTCTTTCGCTCCCTGGTTTATTTCCTTCGCAAATCATTGCCACTCGTATGGCGGCGGTAAATATCGGGTTATCACCTTCCCACAAACATTATATACTACACTCGATGGATGGAATTCGATCGATTCTGTTCCCGTTCCAGCCTGGACGCCCGATTCCTCATATTTTCTTGGTAATGGATGTGCAGGTGCGGGAATGCAGTCAAACACGATTTTCGGTAATGGCGACACAATCATAGCAGGTTCGTATCCTTGCTTCCCCACTCATATTTCGCGTTATTGGTCGGTCTTGCTCCGAACGTTCAATGGTGGCAAGAATTGGAACTTTGTTATTGACAGCGCTGCGGTTGGTGGTTTTGTCATAATTTATCCTCTTTCCGGGGACTCTATTCTATCGCTGGATCCGAATTTAAATGGTGCAAGTGATACCGACAATGGCTTAGTAAGCTTGAGCACAGATCTCGGTACAACTTGGAACATAGATACCGTTTTGTTTAATAAAAATTTGCCCAGTACTCCATTTTGTTGGAGCGTTGCCCACACTCAAGAAGGATCGATCATTGGTGCTTTCACTTCACGTTTTTTCGAAGGGTATTCGCAGTCGAATGGTTATCTTGCGCGGCTAACGTTTGCTCCTCAATCATCGGTATCGTCGTCAGTTCCGCTTTATACTCAAGACCTGGTATATCCGAATCCAACACTCGATTTTCTCACCCTCGCAAGTTCCGGCGGAACGATCTCCGTTCTCGACCCTCTTGGCCGAAGCTATGATGTAAAGCGAAGCGGCACCACTCTCGATGTATCCTCGCTTCCTCCCGGCGTGTATTTCCTAAGCGATGGTAAGACACGGGCTAAGTTTGTGAAGGAATAGTACTAATTCGCTCTTCGCGAATAATTTTCATCGTGCCATCGGGTTGTGGCACTACCCATTGCAGGAGGTGGGGTTCGGGTGAGATCACCATCGGCTCGCCGGAGCGGCGGTGCGCTTCTTTCACTTTATCCGTTGCTCGTTTTGCGGCTTTCACGGAAGGAAGTTGGTAAACGTCAATAGCCATGTTTGCTTTGTATTTCTTTAAATAACGATGGTTCCGTTACATTAATCTCACCATTTTTCCAAACAGCAACGGGCTGGCAATCGGAACCCGAATTGTCGAATAATTGCCACTCATCTGCGATGGGAAGATAGAGCTCGAAGAAGTTATGCAGGCTGCGGTCGTATCTGCGCAGCACATCCTCGCGCGGCACATTATGTCCGCCCTCGCGCACCCTTTCCGCAATACGGTTCAGCGAAAGCTCGACCGAGTTGAGATAAATGTAATACAGCCGAACATCATACCCGAGTTTTTTGGCTATTTCAATGAGATCCACGTAGGTCTTTCCGCTCAAAGTCGTTTCTAATGCGAAGGAGATCTTTTCCTCGATGAGTTGGTGAACGCGGGTGAGAAGAATTCTTCCTGCCTCGATCATCGCCCCCTCCGGCTCGAAGGGTGAAATGCCTTTTGCGATCAAGTCCGCATTTACGAACTCGCGGACATTGGTGTACTCCGGTAAATAAGTATTGATGAACGTCGTCTTACCGGCCCCGTTCGGGCCGGCGATGACGAGTAATTGCGGATTCGATGGTGTCATGCGTTCCGAAGTCAGGAAACGCCATTGATGCCTAATCCGTGCAGTGCTTCCAAAACCTCGTTTTTAAACATCCTCGCCAAAAAATGTGCTATATTAGGTAATACTTTTATAGGCACCCATTCCTTTTAGAAAACTAAAAACATGCGAGGAACAATACTACTACCACAAAACCGCTTCGAAACCACGCGCCGCGAAACCTTCGACGATGGCTGGGAGACTGTCGCTGAAGAATTGCCGGTGCTTCAAACGCAATTTATCCCGGATCACGCCAAAAGCATTCTATTCAAGAATGACAGCCCGGACATCCCGACGGCCTACTCGCTGAACGCCTATCGCGGGTGCGAGCATGGCTGCGCGTATTGCAGGGCGCGCCCATACCATGAATATCTCGGATTCAATGCCGGCATTGATTTCGAGACGAAGATTATGGTCAAGCACGATGCGCCGGAATTGCTGCGTAAAGAATTCAGCAATCCGCACTGGATGCCGCAATGCATTATGATGAGCGGGAACACGGATTGCTATCAGCCCGCCGAGCGCACGCATCAACTGACGCGGCGGTTGCTCGAAGTGTTTCTGGAATTTCGAAATCCGGTGAGCATTCTTACGAAAAATGCGCTGATCTTGCGCGATCTCGATCTGCTGAAAGAACTTTCGGAGCTGAACCTTGTGCGGACAATGCTTTCGATCACTTCGATCGATCCGGAGCTTCGCCGCAAGCTCGAACCGCGCACCTCGACTGCGGATAGGAAATTCAAAGCCATGTCGGAACTTGCAAAAGCGGGTGTGCCTGTCGGCGTGATGGTCGGGCCGATCATTCCGGGGCTGAACGACAATGAAGTTCCACAAATCCTGAAGCGCGCGAGCGAGAACGGAGCCAAATGGGTCGCGCATACGATCTTGCGATTGCCGTATGCCGTCGCACCGATCTTTACAGATTGGATCGAGAAAAATTATCCAGAAAAAGCGGGCCGCGTGATGACGCGCATTCGTATGATCCGCGGCGGGAAGTTGAACGATCCGAATTGGGGTACGCGGATGTCGGGAACCGGCGGCTATGCGGATTATATGCACAATGTCATCAAGGTGCTCTCGCTGAAATATGGAATGACGGGACACCGCGAGCCGGTCTCTGTGCATCATTTCCGTCGGAATGGGAATTGGGGCCTGTTTTGAACCAATAATAAAAAAATAATATAGGCCAGGAAACCAATCTGCCCATTTTGGGTTTCCATAGTTCTTCATGGCAGGAAACCGAGCAGAACCCGAACAAAATCTCCACAGCCGCATCGTCGATGCGGCGCGGGAGCTGTTCTTTGAACACGGATATTCGAAAGTATCCGCGAGCGAGATCGCACAGGCCATCGGTATCAGCAAAAAGACGCTCTATAAGGAATTCGAAACGAAGGAGGACATTCTTCGCGCCGTTGTTTTACCGAAACTGAAAGAATCGGCGAAACTCATCGATTCGATCCTCGCCGACCGCTCGATGCCATTTCTGGACAAGCTGAAGGAAGTGATGTCCATGATTGGTTTTCAGCATCAGCGTGTTTCACCAGTACTTTCGCGCGATGTGTTCATTCATGCGCCGGACGTGTGGCAGGAAATTCACGCCGTGAAACAAGCGCGGTTCCGAAAATTTGGGGTTTTGCTCGAAGAGGGGA
>Ga0206917_1199_pt1 | contig 13842 bp, 12 predicted proteins | sample Alteio_BWOrgHeat_68_FD_152931 | JGI IMG/M metagenome (GOLD analysis project Ga0206917, IMG submission 152931) | Enriched cells from forest soil in Barre Woods Harvard Forest LTER site, Petersham, Massachusetts, United States -... | ecosystem: Environmental > Terrestrial > Soil > Temperate forest >...
CTTACAAAACATTTCATTTGCCCTGAACTGGACCATCGCCCCTGGCGAAACCTGGAGTTTTAAACTCTTTAATTTATTGCTTCATTTAATCAACGGCTCCTTGTTGTTTTACTGGTTGAAAAAAGTCTTCGCAGACAAACCCTATTTAGCGATTCTGGCGACCTCGTTATTTCTGATTCACCCCCTTCAAATTCAATCCGTCACCTATGCGATGGGCGTGATTATGCTCTTCCACGCATTTTTTTATCTCCTCGCCTTGAATTGGTATGCCAAATATTCCCTGACCCGCATGCCGATGTTGATGCTCATCGTGGCGGTATCTCTCGTAGCGAGAGAAACCTGCGCCCTGATTCCCCTCGTGCTTCTGGTTTATGAACTCTTGATTGTGAAGACCCCGATCAGAGAACTTCCAAAATCGAAATGGGCGATTCTTTTTATGGTCCCCTTTCTCATTTACCCACTCAGCATTATTTTACATGATCCGGGAGCATCGATGTATGCCTCCTACGGAGGGCTCTATCCGTTTTGGACCCACCTCGCCTCACAGGCCTATTTCCAATGTTTTTACTTACTCCTGTTTATCAATCCCACGCTTCAAAGCCTGATTCATGCCAATCCGCACTTCGATGCTTTGCACATCCTGGGGACAGTGATCGGCGTATCCATATGGATCGGCGGACTCGTTTTCTTGATCTCAAAATATAAAACTCGCCCGCGCGCGACCTTCTTCGTCTTTCTTTTCTTTCTCAATTACCTTCCGACGAATAGCTTTGTGCAATTTATCAATCCCTTCGCCGAATACCGTCTTTATCTCAGCAATCTTTCTCTTTGTGTCCTGCTCGCCTATGGACTCCATGTTCTCGCTACCTGGCTCACCGAAAAGGCAAAGCTCACGGCTGCTCATATCACGGTTCCTGCAATCGCCTGTTCCATCTTTGCAATATTTACTCTGCAGAACGTGATGATCTGGAAAAATTGGGAACTCATTCTCGCCCAGGCGATCAAACGCTATCCAGCAAACGATTACAATTATCTGATTCAAGGCATCGAATACCTACATGCCTACGATTTTAAGAATTCGTACAATAGTTTCAATCAAGCCCGCTTCCTCGCCGGCCGAATGGACGCCGAACTGGAAAGTAATTTGTATATTTTAGCGGCATCCTGCTACCAAGCGAGAGACTACTCACTCGCGTGGCAAATCGTGGATCAAATGGAGAAAGACACTCAAAAAGCGCCGCTGGACGAAAATTTTTCCAAATTCAAAGATGAGCTCGAGCAGAAAATGAAGAGCTTAGGACTGAGCACGGAAAGTCATTGGTCTGGAAACAGCGGGGTGGTGAAAGCGATGAGTACCAAAATGCTGCTTAAGGGCGCTCCATCGGCAACGCCAGCACATTGAAGCCACCAAGCGGTGGAAGTTTTTTTCTAAGTGCTTCCGCGTTCAACGGAATCTCCTGCTTCCCATTTTCAGTATAGAAACGATAATTCAGTTTCGCCATGAACGCGATCAGGGCCTCCAGCGAGTCCCCCTGCTCCTCTAAAGAATACGGAGTCACTTCCAGAATCATTTTTGGTCTCATTTCAGAAAGCATCTGAGCTCCTCCGCTCAACACCTTAAATTCAAAACCATCCACGTCCAATTTAATCAGATCAATTTTTTTCAGTCCTAACGTCTTCACGATGGAATCAAGACTGGCCACTTCCGAATTGCCCACCGAATTCAGATGTCCTCCGTGAATGGGATGCGTCTCGCCCGATTCCAGTTTCCAGCTCGAATAAATATGCTTGGGCATATCGCTCTTCAAATCGGAAAGAATCATCTTCATCGGAAATAGCGACGACTGAAGATCCGGATTCAGGCTCGCATTTTTCGTCATCTTCCCAAAAGCCCAATCCGTCGGTTCGAAGGCGTAAACTTTACCGGACGGTCCCACGAGCTTGGCCATCGGCAGTGCATGGGCTCCGACGTTGGCTCCGATATCCAGGGCAACCGCTCCGGGAAACAAGTGGGTGCGAAGCGCGGACGTCGTTGATCTTTCGAATTGTCCAAATAGGTAAATCGAGAGGTCAATTCCTTCACTCAAATCAAGATTCCAACGGAGTCCCGAGCGGACGCATTCCACCTGCTCACTCTTGGCGCCCACGCAAGCACGCGCCGTTTTCACGGTTTGATAAAGCACACGGGCGATTCGAAGTTTGAGTTGGGTGTTCATGCCTGCCTACGAGGATACCATCGAAAAATCAATTTTACTAAAAAGGAAAAGAGGAGCACTGCGGTTTTTTCAGGATTTCGCTGACCATACCCGCATCGTAAATCGACATGCCCTGATTCGAGAAGACGGCCGCATTCCGATCCGGGTCCCAAGCGGGCTTCTCACCTTCGGGTACCAAAAACCAACGAACCCCATTCTCCTGTAAGATTTTTTGAACATCGACCCATTGGTGAATGGACGACAAGATCTTTAAAAGGGCCATCCGCTTATTTACGATGTCACCCACGCAGGAGGAAGCTTCCTCTTTCACCTGCACCGCCGGGCGTCCGATAAAGGCCGCAATGCCGCTCAAGGAAGAAAGTTCAATCAAAGGACCATCTGAAATCGATTTCACAGATGCCTCTCCCATCGCCAATACATCTCCTGGTCTCGCATGAGCTTGAAGATATTCAGCAGACTCCAGCAAGCCCGGACGAATCACTTGATTGTGGAGTCGTGCCATCGACCAAGGCAATGTTTTAGCGTCGGGACGCGCTGGATTTAGGTTCCAATTCAAAAAAATCGTTCCAGCAAAAATACAAATCAAGAAGGAATATACCCAGGGTTTCACTTTTTCTATTTTCGATGCGTCGTTCTTCATCAACTTACCCGCGTAAGCGATAGTATAAATCGCGATCAACACGTACACGAGAGGGAAATGGCGATGCTTATATTCAGTGAGGTCTCCATTTCTAGCCATTGGAGCAAAAAGCATCAGCGCAACAAAGTTCACTAACACAAATAAAGGAAGCGCATCGATGGGATGAAAACCAAAACGACGAATGTTGAGTCGAAGCATGAGGGGATAGAAGACAAAGTAAATCCCCAAAACTGCGATCAAAACCATCGTGAGTTCCACGGCGATCATCGAAAATTGAATGCGTGAATGTTCGAGCACAATTTTCAAGTAGCCGTACGGATCGGAAAACTTCAACCAAAGCGCGTGGAGATCAGGCGAAAAACAAAGAGCCAAAATGCCGATCATGATCACACCCAGCATGGCTCCCCGGAGTGCTCGAATTTTAGAAGGCCAACGATGAATGAGTTCCACACCCAAAATCGCCGGTGCCAGCAGCATGAACATTTGCAGGCGGATGAAGAGGAGTGAAAACAACAGCGCCACCGTGAGTAAAAACAATTTTCGCCCCTGTTGCTTCAAGTAAGCGAGCATTGCAGCACATGCCGCAGCCGCCACCCCCACCGCGTAGCCACCACCGGGGCTCGCAAACATCAGCCAATCAAAATCAAACCATCCAGCGTGAATAAAAATGGAGTACGCCGGAAGACAAATGATCCCGGTCAATGCGACTAGCCCGCTCAGTCGTCCGCCCAACTCCACCGCAAACACATAAGTTCCAAAAGCAGCAATCAGAAGTCCCATCGGTAGTAGACATGAAGTGGCAAGCGCCAATCCCGACAAGCCTGAAACAGATTGAAAGGAGGCCGGTATCAAGTAAGGTGCATAATGATAAAAAAAACGACTCACTCCCGCGAGTTGCATATTCATGCCCAAGGCCAAGGGGCTACCAAAGGATGAAATCGTGACTCCATGTAAATAGTAATCGCTCCAAAGATGCAAGACTCCCGAATTTTTCAAGGCGACCGGACTTGCCAGAGGAATTCTCGTCAAGAGCAAGAGCACGATTGAAAGAGCGGCAGCAATCATCAAGTCCGTCCACGCAACTGGAAATCGCTCACTTGAGTTTTTGATTCGATAAAAGCCGAGAACGAACAGGGGCACCGCACTGATGATCAAAGCCGTAAAAGCCGATAAACCGAATATCAAAGTCAATGCCATCATCGGCAGAGAAAGTACGACGAAACCCAGCGTAAAGGCCAGAGGTAGGCGTGCCTTGATCTCGCGCCAACGACTCACCCACAAAACCCATTCCCCTGCTTCCGTCAAAATCGCACAAAGCATCACCGAAAGTAAAACCAGCGCAGGTGTGATGCTCGCACCGCCCAGCCACATCGAGGTGAGAAGGTAGACACTCGCGATCAGGTTGAAAAAAATGGTCGATCCGCGGTTCAAGAACTTAGTCATCATTTACTCACATCATGATCACATCGAACCCAATTTACCGCAACCGCACCATAATGTTTTACGGCAATGTATTGGAGAGGCCCATGATCATGCTCCTTGCAGTAGGTCTCCAGAAAATGAAAAGACGAACCGCTTGCCGCGATCGGAACGCCCGTTTTACTAAGTAAGCGATCGATCATCCCCCGCCCCTGATGTTCCTCAGCGGACGCGAGCGAAAAAGGTGCCAAAGTAAATACACCCAAGGCGTAAAGCTGTGGTTGCACCGTCGTTGGAGGTAGACTCATCACCGGATAAATCGCTTCGTAAGGAAATGCAGAACCCCAAACCACCACGGGTTCAGCCGGAAAATCCGCCCACACTTTGTTAAAGTCTCCACTGATACTCTTTAAATAACGTGACTTCGTCATCAAGGGAATGGCGTTTACCAGGGCAGCAAGCATCAAAACGCCTACAATCATCCACTTCCGCTTTTGAGAAAAATTCGTCACCAAAAAAGGCGCGACCGTCAGCAGAGAGATTAAGGGAAAATAAACTCGCAAAATTCCGGGTCGTCCGAAGAGTCCCATCGCGATGATGATGCTCAGGCACAAGCCCCAACTCAGGGCTAGCTGCCACGAGGGGCTTAACAAAAATAACAATAATGCCGCTGCCATCGAAATCAGGATCAGCGGATGCCACAGGGCTCGCAATCCAATCCAAACGTTGCTCGCTGCATTTCCCCGCATCGGCACCGGCCCCAATTCATGGAGCATCGTTCGTAACCTATTTGGATCAGCCAAATGCGGGTCTACGAAAAAAAAATCTCTCAGCAAGGCAATATCATTGGCGCTGTATCCAAATTTGTTCCGGAGCTCCGGCCGTTTTTCCAAAACCTCTTCGGCCCGATAATCCGTAAAATGAACCCGTACCGGATTGAGGTCGTTAAAGGCCTTCCACTCCGGCCCCTGATAAGCCTGATGATCGATCACTGCAGAAAGCAGTGTCATGGAAAACAAAATTGAAAAAACTATTTTGGAAGAGCGTGTGCGGAAAAGTTCACGCCAGGGCAATAAAGGTAGGGCCATGACGAAAACCAAAATAGACTCGTGGTTTCTCACGAGGAAACCCAACCAAGCCAAAACGCTGCTGAATGCCAAGACTCTCCAATTATTTCGTCTCGCGTAGAGAGTCCAACAGATCACGGCGGCGACGACTAAAAAACCGGCGTTGAGAGTGAACTGAGGGAAAAGAATCGCGCGAGTAAACATTAAGACTAAAACCGAAAGACTGGTCAGGTAACCCGCACCGAGTGCAAACAAACCATAGAGGATGACCGACGCAGAAAGGATCAGAACGCTGTAGCTGGCAATCGTATAACCCAATACACCGTGAATGGTCGGAATCGCGCGAACGAGGTATCCCCAAATGACATTCGAGAATAAGAGGTTCGGTGGCGACCCACTCGCCGCCATTCCGTAGCCGTGGGCAATCATCGACATCCCGACGTCGTCGTTGGTCTCCCACATCGGAGAAAAGAATTGTAAAAGAATAAATACCAGCAACATTACCGTGGCAAAGGACGCTAGCATCAACCAAGGTCTTTTCATCACTAATTGATTTTCTCTTTGACGACGTACTGAGGTATTTTATTCATGTTCATATAGATCCGGCCGACATACTCACCGATCACACCCAACATCATCATGATCATTCCACCGATAAAAAGCAGGGCCGACATCATCGAGCTATATCCCAAAGGCATGGCGGGATATTTAAATTTTTCGATCACTACCACTACGATATAAATAAATCCAATCGTGGAACAGCTAATCCCCAAAACAGTTGCCACCCGAAGCGGAAGCACCGAAAAAGCGGTGAACCCATTTAGCCACAAAGACAGCAGCTTAAAAAAAGTGTAATTCGAACGTCCTGCTGCCCGCTCCCGGTGATCGGTGGCCACATCGGAGATATTACTCGTCGTCCGGAGAAACAACCCACCGATGTAAGGATAGGGATTCGTGCATTTTGCCATTTCATCGATGATATTTTTGCGAGCCACCCAAAAATTACCCATATGCAGGTGTTTTGGTTTTCCGATCAACACACGCGCCATAAGGTTATTGATTTTGCTTCCGAAATTTTGAAAAGCGCTATTTCTCTTCACCTTAAACTTAGCAAAAACAACGTCGTAACCCTCGTCGATTTTATCCACTAACTTCCAAAGTTCGCCCACCGGAGACTGCCCATCATCATCGCAATAAACCACGAGATCCCCACTGGTCTCAGCAAAACCGGCCAAGGTCGCATTGGCTTGTCCGAAGTTCTTCGTCAGATTAATCCCTTTGATCTTGGGATTCGTCTTAGCAATTTTTTTGATCACCTCGAAGGTCTGGTCTTTAGAGCCGTCGTTCACCAACACGACCTCGTAGTCGTTCCCATTTCTAGTGCCCATGACCTCGACGATTTCAGCCACGGTCGCCGTGATGGTTTCACTAGAATAATAACAAGGAATCACAAAGGAGAATTTGGTCATTTTTTTAACCGATCTATCATCATCTGGATGGACTCGATATTATCAAAGTTTTCCGGAAGCATGTCGGCTCCATCAATGGTGATTCCAAAATCCTTTTCTAATTCAGCGACGAGATGAATGACGTCCAAGCTGTCCAATAAGCCGTCCGCACCAAAGCTTTTGCTCTGTGCAAAATCCACATCCGGTCGAATATTTTTTAAAGTCTTAGCGATTTTTTCCATCGTCATAATTCTTCCTGATGAGTGCGACGTCGACCTTACCCGTGCTTCCGATTGGCAATAAAGGAAGCTTAACATAGGAAGTCGGAATCATATATTTAGGCAGTGCCCCTATCAGTTTATTCCTTAGGAAGGTCTCGTCAATTTCTTTATGTTTACTTTCGAAAAAACAGACCAAACTCTTCTCTTTTGCATCATAGAGAACACAGGCATTGTCTATTTCTTTGAACCTTAAAATCGCTTGGTCAATTTCGCCCAACTCGATCCGATACCCCATGTGCTTGATCTGACGATCTTTCCTGCCATGGTACTCCAGCTCTCCCCGAGCGTTGTATTTTACAAAGTCCCCGGTTCGATAAATCTTTTCGGGATAGTGTTGGTTCAAAGGGTTTTGAATAAATACGGTGGCCGTTTTTTCAAAATCGCCCCAATATCCGAGGGCCAAGGAACTTCCCCGTACACAGAGCTCACCCAAACTCGTCGTATCATTGGCTTCGATCAAACGATTCTGCTCGTCCAACACCAATACGTCCGTATTTCGACAAGGCTTCCCAATTGGTAAGGACTCATGGTCGGCAAAATCGCGATCGACAATATAATGGGTACAGGTGACGGTGATTTCAGTCGGCCCATATAAATTGGCAAACAATGCTTCGGGTAAATGCTTTCTCCAATAATTCAGAGTTTTAATCGGCATGACCTCGCCCGCAAATAAAACTTTTTTTAGCCGATCGCATTTTTGCAAAGACAAGGCGTTCGAATTACTCACTTGGTTCATCGCCGAAGGAACCCAGTAGATCGTGTTGATTTGTTTTGCATCCATGAACTCCGCGAGCTTTGCAGGGAAAGTAAAAAGCTGCTCCGGGATAATATGCAAGGTTGCACCCATTTTCATCGGCACGAAAATATCGACGACCGATACATCGAAATGGAACTGAGTTTGATTTCCTAAGATGGTATCCTGGTTCAATTCAAATGATTCAATGATGTAATCGAGATAATCCATCACTCCGCGATGGGAGACCACAACCCCTTTTGGAGTCCCCGTCGACCCCGAGGTATAAATGCAGTAGATCGGATCCGTATCGATCACCCTCTCCGTTCTCGTCGTGTGGTCAAAGCTAATCTCTTCCTTCGAATTCAAAATCGAATCAATATTGATCACCTTAATGTTTCCGTCAGGAAGCATTTCAGAGATACTTTTTTCCTGAGCTGTATTGGTGATCAGGGCAACTGGCCCCAGATCGCGGATCACCTGAGCAAGTCGATCCTGGGGGCTTTTGATGTCGAGTGGAACATAAAAATTCCCGGAGTAAAGCACACCCATAAACGAGAGGATGCTTTGGCAACTCTTGGGAAGAAAAATCGCAACGGGTCTACCGGCCCCAAACTGATCCAGAACTTGGGCGATTTTTAGAGCATTCAACCGGATCTCCCGAAAAGTATAACTCCGCTCGTGGTCAACGATCGCTGTTTTTTCCGGATTTTTGTTTGCGGTCTCTTCTAAAAATTGGATGCAGGTGTTCATCATGATTTCACGAGTCTCGCTAATCCAAAACCAGTTTTTCCGTAAGCATTACCGTTGTAAAGCATATATCGATCCCCCTGATCATCGAACACAAACGGATATTCGATTTCATCGCTTTCCCAAGCATCATCTCCGGGGAATATGCCTACTTCGGAATCTCTACGCTCCCAAACTTTGCCATCGTGAGAAGTAGCATAACCCAAGCGATATTGGTCATTGATCTTGAGCGAATACCACATCTGGTATTCGCCGCTTTCAATCAGCACACTTGGCCTTGAAAGCATTTGTTCTCCATCTTTCAATTTTATACAGTCGATTCCGGTCATTTGCCAATGCAAACCATCGGTGGATTCAGCATATTTGATCTTGTTTCGGGCCAGACCAAGATTCGATTCGTACCACATTTGGTACCGCCCATGGTGTTCCAGAACCTGCAAAAATCCGATGGAACCGGGGTCAAGCTCACTGCGGCCTAAAAAAGGAGTTCTGTTTATTTTTTCAAATTGCTCGTCGTGTGAATTGTATTTTGCGAGTCCGCAAAAAGTCTCGAATGATCCAGGAGCCGGTGAAGACCATCCGGTGTACCAGAGATACCGATTGCCGTTGATCTGCGTTTCGCAGTTGAGAGTCACACCAGCATCATCAAAAGAACCAAGCTCGCCGGGATTCAAAACAGGCTCGGAAGAAAGATTCAGTACTTTTTTCGGATCATGAAGATCGATATCTAAAAAGGCTCCGTGACCACGATTGGTTTCATCTCTCACACTAAAATAAATCCTAAAAATTGATGCGTTTATTTTTTTGGCAAAAGGCAACATCGCATGGGATTGCATCCAGCTCATCTTGGAATCGGGACAAAAAATCAATCCTAGCTTTTGCCATTTCATACGACTAGATTTTTACTTTTCCGCTAATCGCACCGTAAAACTCTGAAGATTTTTCGCCATAAACACCGTTCTCAATCGTCTCCTTAGAAACGTAGCAAGTGGCCCCGACCAATGTTTTTGGATGAACTTTTACATTCGTACTCACCACCGCGGCCGTGCCTACCAACGAATTATCCGCGATGCTCGCGTGCGTACTCACAATAGAACAGGGTGAAAAGTAGCAGTGATTTCCGATGATACTGTCGTGGGAAATAAAAACCTTATCCCAAAAATAATTATTATTACCCAGAGTCACGAAGGGATGGATGGTCACCTCATCGGAAACAAAGGAGTTCTCTCCTGGCAGACTCATGCAGTTCGAACGCGGACTGAAATAACTCGCCAGTCGATACCCCTTTTCTTTTGCGTCCTTAACTATTTTCTCGCGATTCGAATTCATTTGACTTGGTCCGATGGCGACGAACATTTCGTAATCGCGAGGTGAGTATTTTTTTTCCAAACCCTCAAACGGCACAACCGGCAGAGAGCAAAAAACCTTTTCGGTGATATATTTTTCGTGGACGGAGAATGCAACCACCTCATACTGAGAATCCCGGCTAAAATAAAAATGCATTATTTTCGCCATGATTCCATTTCCAAATATCACCAGTTTTTTCATCCGTGACTCACCTTTATTCGATTAATATCGCCAGGCCGATACCCGAGCGTCCGTATCCGTTGCCGTTATAAAACATATATTTTTTTTGTTTATGATCTAAAATAAATGGGTACTCGATCATCTCCGAGTCCCACCCCGAGTCCGATGCCCCGATTCCCGCCAAATGATCCATTCGTTTCCAACGGAGACCATCCGCAGATTCCGCATACCCTATTTTATAATGCGCTCCTCGAACGGAATACCACATCTGATAGACGTTCTTTTCTTTCCGAACAAAAGGTCGACCAAAGGCGTATTCACCTTCGGCTTCATAATTCAAGACGACGTGGCCATTCCTGCTCCAATGAATCCCGTCGTTCGATTCCGCATATTTGATATTATAAACAGGAAGTGCCTCTTCCCCCTGCTTCTTCCACTGATCCATCGACGCATACCACATCCGATACTTTTGAGAATCAACCATCACAAACGGACTTGCACAGCTATAGGGCTCATGCAAAGTCCTCGTCATGATCGGCCCGTCGCCGAGTCTTTTAAAAACTCCAGTTTTCGAATCAAACTCTGCGACACCGATCGAATTATTAAAAGGAACGGTCTGGCCTAGATTCCAGCCCGTATAATAATACATTTTCCGATTGCCAATCATCGCGAAAGATCCGGGGGTGACACCACTGTCGTCGAATGCGCCGAGAATTCCATGCTGGAACAAGGGCCGCTCAGATGTCTTTAGAATTTTGCTCGGATTCTTCAGATCAATCTCAAAGTAATCCAATTGGGATCGTCCGCTGAGATCTCGGGGTGAAAAATACACCCTGGCGATATCATGAGCTTCATCCACGAGTTCCACGATCGGCATGAGAGAACAGGTCAATTGTCTCGAGCTCAACATTGCCGGATCAAAAATCAGTCCCACTTTTTTCCATTTCATTGGTCCAGCCCCGATCTACAAACATACCGCTTTGCCTCGGGACCGCAGTTAAATAAAACATCTAAAACAGAAACGGCGTGACTAAAGGGCTTATAGAGCTGTTGGTACTCTTCGTAACGGTATTCCATGTATTCCAAACGAATGTCATTGGCCTGAAACAACTCTTCATTCATGAAAGCTTTGGAAGCTGGCCCATTGATGAAATAATCGCATCCTAATTTTTTGCAGATTTCGATCACCTTGCCCCCGTCTTTGCTGCCGCTCACCTTTAACTCACTGGCGAGAACCCACTCCGTCTGGATGCCCAAGGCTTGGGCAATCAGCTTAGTGGAGAAAACATTCAAATCCGAAATTTTTGACCATTGATTTTTGAGATAAATTTCTTCTAATAGATATTCATAGTCCTTAAAATACGCGGCTCTCAGATAATTGTTTTTGATCGTCTGATAATGGTTTTCTTGCCATTTTTGGGTCGTGTCGATGGAAACATCGCAAATCATCTGCGTTCCCTCATTCTTCACAGGCACCGTAAGCCAAATGTCCCCACCCCTGGTCTTGATTTTGTTTCTATTTCTCCAATCGCGTTTTGTGTATTGAACGTCGTCATAAAATACAAAAGCATCCACGCGGTCGATGAGGTCAAATACGCCCTTCCACGGTATATAATTCGGCTGGAGCATCGCCACCTTCTTCATGCTAGAGTCGCCCGCTTTCTAGCAGAGTGTGATGGTCGACTAAAAATTTGTTGAATACGGTTTTCTCTTTCAAAAAATGATCGTCTTTAAAAAGGGTAATCGAGTATTCAAAGGGCATGCATGAATTGTCGAAAATAATATTCCGGGTAAATTGATAAGCCAGCTCTAAAACCTTGAGTGGAGAAGCGTGGAAATCTTGTTCACCCGAGTGATAATCGGTTTTATCCGAAAGAAAATCGAAGGAGATCCCAACATTGCATTCCTGAAAAGACTTCCGAAGCACCTGATCAATGTAACCGTACTGGGCCTCATCGGTTTCGAAAAGACGGTGGCCAAATATGCCGGAGCCCACGATGTAGTCCATTTTTTCAAATGGAACTTTAAGATAGTTCCCTAAAATGAACTTCGTATTTTCCCCTTGGTTTCGATCCTTCGCTACCTGAATGAATTCTTCCACAATATCGATGCCCGTGTATTGCGCCGGTCGGCACTGATTCCGGGTGAAATACTCAAGGATATTCCCAAAGCCGCAGCCGACATCTAAAATACTGGCGTCGTTGAGCGAAAAGTTTTTGGAGAGTTGATAAAATCTTAGGAATTGTTTTTCCTTGGTCCATCCGAGACTCTTCTCACTGATGCCAAATTTTTTAAAATTATTTTGATAGTAGTCGATGAGTTTTGTTTCAACCATGGGAACCCTTAAAAAAAGTCTTGAGCACGTCGGCAATCTTACTCTGATCCGATGGGGTCAAGCCTACCCAGAGTGGCAAACGAATCAAGCGCTCCGATAGATCGTTCGTCAACTCCAGTGATCCGTGAGTTCGTCCGTAGCGTTGTCCCGCAGGAGAAGAATGAAGAGGAACATAATGAAACACCGGATTGATGTCGTTATTCTTAAAATGGTCTAATACTTTTCGGCGATCCGTTTTCGGCGGAAGAAGAATATAATACATGTGCGCATTGTGTTCGCAACCCGAAGGCACAATCGGACGACGGAGCATTTCCTTCGCTTCCAATGGGGCAAACAACTCGTGATAGCGATTCCAAGTGGTCATCCGCTCTTGAGTAATGCGATCTGCTTCCTCGAGCTGTGCCCACAAGAATGCAGCAGTGAGTTCGCCCGGAAGAAAAGAAGAGCCCATTTCCTGCCAGGTGTATTTGTCGACCTCACCACGAAAAAAACTATTCCGGTTCGTGCCCTTTTCGCGAATGATCTCCGCGCGCAATGCCAATGCCGGATCGTTGACCAACAAGGCCCCACCCTCACCCGAGATCACATTCTTCGTTTCATGAAAACTATAAGCGCCGAGGTCTCCAATACTTCCCAGAGCACGTCCCTGATACTTGGCCATCACGCCTTGAGCGGCATCTTCCACGACCTTGAGCCAGTGCGATTTGGCGATTGCCATGATCGCATCCATCTCGCAGGCAACACCGGCATAATGAACCGGTACGATCGCGCGCGTGCGCGGAGTGATTGCTGCTTCGATCAGCTTCTCATCCATATTCATCGTATCCTCACGGATGTCGATGAATACGGGCACCCCACCTCGCAATACAAAGGCGTTTGCGGTGGAGACAAAAGTGTAAGATGGCATGATGATCTCATCGCCCGGCAGAATATCCAGCAACAATGCTGCCATTTCCAGCGCCGCAGTACAAGAATGGGTGAGTAAAGGTCTGGCAGAGCCCGTGCGTTTTTGCAGCCACTGATGACAATTTTTGGTGAACGGTCCATCTCCTGCCAACATGCCAGAGGAATGAGCCTCTAAAATATAAGAAAGCTCTTTACCAGTCATGTAGGGCTTGTTGAAATAGATTTTTGTCATAGCTCTAGATAAATTTAATCCTTCTCGCGGCGAAGATCACCATCCTCAACAAAATCACACCGTGCTTCCATCGGCTAATATTGGTTTCGCCATAAACCCGATCCTTGTAACGGATCGGCAATTCAATAATTTTCAACCCCAAGCGAGACGCACCAAAAATCAGATCAAAATCTCCAAATGGATCAAAGTCTCCAAAATACGCACGATTGGCCGCCAGCTTTTCATAACGATCGCGGAATAAGACCTTAGTTCCACAAAGCGTGTCTTTAAAACCTTGGCCGAGCAAAA
>Ga0206917_1200_pt1 | contig 13821 bp, 9 predicted proteins | sample Alteio_BWOrgHeat_68_FD_152931 | JGI IMG/M metagenome (GOLD analysis project Ga0206917, IMG submission 152931) | Enriched cells from forest soil in Barre Woods Harvard Forest LTER site, Petersham, Massachusetts, United States -... | ecosystem: Environmental > Terrestrial > Soil > Temperate forest > O...
ATAAAGATCGGGGGAATATTGATGCCTCCATACAGCGGTTTGAATTTTCCATAGAGCTTTTTTGGAAATTGCTGAAGCGGATTCTGGAATTGAGAGGCCAGGAGGTGCGTTATCCAAAAGACGTCCTTCAAGAAGCGTATTCTGGTAGGTTAATCGATCATGAGACTGTCTGGTTAACGATGCTGCAAGATCGCAACATCACTTCTCATGCTTATAACCAAGAATTGGCGGATGCTATATATAAGAGACTTCCTGGATATTGTTCAGAGATGCAAACAACCTTTGATGCACTCTATCTTAAATTTGGCAGGTAAAAAGAACCTCTAATTCCCCACTTCTCCGGCCATATAGTGTTTGCGACATAAAGCAATGTACCGCTCATTCCCGCCGATATGGATCTGTTCGCCTTGACGAGCGATTTTGCCATTATTATCAATACGCGCATTCATAATGGCTTTGCTGCCGCAATGGCAAATGGTTTTGATTTCGATCAACTCATCTGCCCAGGACAGCAAATGATGGCTGCCCTCAAATGTATTCCCTAAAAAGTCTGTCCGCAATCCATAAGTCAATACAGGAAGTTTAAGGTGGTCTACAACTTGGGCTGTTTGGCTCACCTGGTCTTTGGTCATGAACTGTGCTTCATCAATCAAGATACATCTCAATTTCGGCATTTGCTGGCGAGCATCTTGAATATAATCAAAAAAGTTAAAGGAGCGGTCGAAAGGTATTGCATCTTTAGCAAGACCAATGCGGGAAGCAATTTTGCCAGGGGCAAAACGATCATCAATGATGGGGGTAAAAAGCAAGGTTTCCATTCCCCGCTCATGATAGTTATAGCTTGATTGCAGCAGGGTTGTTGTCTTTCCGGCATTCATGGCGGAATAATAAAAATAAAGCTTGGCCATCAGAGATCTTCCTTTACGAACATCTAGTTCTTACTCAAATGTGTATTTAACAGTCGACCCGCTGTGCCTGACCATTCAATGGCACCTTGGATGCGGCCTATTTCATGACCGTGCGAATTAATAAATACAGACGTTGGTAAAGCCGACGTTCGAAACGCTCGCGTCAATTGACCGCTTTTATCGAACGAAATGCTCAAATTCTTGATTCCTTTTGATTGATAAAAGTTACGTATCTTAGCCATATCCTTCATATCTGCAACAATCGCAATAACATGAGCCGTATCTTCAATCTTCTTTGCATAACTGTCAAGGTCTGGCAATTCTTGAACGCAAGGTCCGCACCATGTTGCCCAGAAGTGGAGGATGACGGGTTTGCCCGACAAATCCTTAAGGTCTTTTTCAATAGGTTCCCCTTGGGTGTCTGGGAGTTGCCAAAATTTACCTTCAGCAATGGGTTTTGTTGGCGTTGTTGGGATATAATTAATGGTCAATAAGGATACTTTCTTGGATTCTTTTTTAAGGGGTTCAGGAGGTCGATCTTGCGTTTTCAAAGCCCAAAACCCTGCTGTTCCAATACCGGCTAAAACAAGGCCCATAATAAAATAAATACTTTTGTTCATCGATTAGCTCCTTAGGGTTGAAATTCCAAATTTTTATTTTTTGCATGTTTTCTTAAATTTAAAATCTTCTAAAATTGAGTATTATTATTGTTCTTAAGATATATATATGGATTGTTTTAATGAGTTACCAGGGAAAAATAAATAATTTTAAAGAAAGACTGGCGTGCTTGTGCGCGGATTAAGCATACCCAGGATGCGTCCCACAGTTTCAGGCATCTTATGACGGTGGACAACCATATCAATCATCCCATGATCAAGAAGGTATTCTGCTAATTGAAAGCCTTCGGGCAATTTTTGACGGATGGTTTCTTCAATGACACGGGCGCCAGCAAAGCCAATTAAGGCTTTAGGTTCGGAGAGGGCAATATCTCCCAGCATGGCAAAAGAAGCTGTGACGCCTCCCGTCGTTGGATTGGTTAAGATGACAATGTAGGGTAAACCTGCTTCGCGAACCTTTTCAACGGCGATAGTTGTTCGTGGCATTTGCATTAAGGATAGAGCGCCTTCTTGCATGCGAGCGCCCCCAGACGCTGGAATCACAATAAGGGCTGCGTGGGTGTTCACAGCTAATTCAGCTGCTGTCAAAATGCCTTCGCCAACGGCCATGCCCATAGATCCCCCCATAAAGGAAAAGTCAAAAGCGGCGACAACAGCAGGCTGTCCGCCAATTTTGCCACTGGCGACCACGATTGCATCGTCTTGCCCTGTTTTTTGGCGGTAGTCTTTCAGGCGGTCTGTATAGCGCTTGCTGTCTCGAAATTTTAAGGGATCTGTAATGACTTTTGATAGGGGCGACTTTACGAAGGTTTTATTGTCAAATAAGCATTCAAGGCGATCCTGAACGGTCATGCGCATATGGTTATCGCAATGATGACAAACGTAATTATTGTCCACGAGATCACGGTGAAAGATCATATGCTCACAAGCATCGCACTTATCCCACAAATTATCAGGCACCTCACTTTTGTGCATGAGCGCTTGAATCTTAGGGCGCACGAAGTTTGTTAGCCAATTCATAGAATATATCCTATTAGGAATTCAGTAATTGACGCAATTCTTTTCCTGTTTTAAAGAAAGGAACACTCTTGCTTTCGACCATAAGAACTTCACCGGTGCGGGGGTTGCGTCCTTTGCGGGGGTTGCGGTGACGAATGGAAAATGTTCCAAATCCACGCAATTCAACGCGACCACCCTTTGCCAATGCGTCCATAATCTCATCAAAAATCTCACAAACTATCTCTTCCACTTGAGCATAAGTCAAGTGTTGAAAAGATGCAGTTACTTTGGCAATCAGTTCAGACCGTGTCATTGTTTTTTCTCCATTAATTTAAAGAGTCAGAATTTTTGCTGATCGTGAATTATAATTTGCACCCAAGCATAACCACAAAATCCTTGATAGAATCAAGAAATTTTTTGCAGGGTAGAGGCATATTCTCATTGACATAATAAGATGGGCAATAAAATAAGTATTCATATCAAGATTTATTGATTATAACGTTCCTCATAAGTTATTCGGGGAATGAGTGAGGTTAAAATGAATGAATTAAGTGGTCTTTGTATTGTTTCTCCATTAAATAGACAACACTACGCCCAAGAACTTGAGGCGTATTTTCACTTACGAAAGGAGGTGCTTATTGATCAGCGAGGGTGGGACTTGATCGCATGTGATGGGAGGGAAATGGATCAATTTGATCATGAGCATGCCCATTACTTATTATTCAAATCCAATGAGGCAGGAGAAGTTCTTGGAGGTGTCCGCCTTACACCGTCGGTTGCGCCCAACCTTACGATGGATATTTTTTCCCATCTCATAGATCCTTGCCATGGTTTTGCTCGTTCGCTACAGGTGTGGGAAGCGAGCCGGTTTGTTACGACCTCTTGTGAAATGGGGATAAAAAAGGGCCTTATTCGAGAAATAACACTCCTACTTTTCATTGGGATGATTGAATATGGCTTGTCTCATAACGTTCATTCATTCTTGACAATGACGGAGATTCGCCTCGAAAGGATCGCACGGATGGTTGGGTGGCATCTAAGGCGTTTGGGCAATGTTGAACAAGTCGGCAATACCTATGCAGTGGTTGGGCTCGCAGAAGTCTCAGAAAGTATGAGACAAAAAATGAGAGCAAGCGCTGAAATATCTAGGCCTGTATTTTTGAATGAGCTTCCTCATTTATAAGACTGCGGAGGGAAGTAGTTTTAACTCCTGGGTTATCGCTAATGAAGCTTCTTTATTCAAAGCTGTTGTTTTTTCTTCTATTTCTTTCATTTTTTCAAGCAGTTCTTGGAAATGGGGAAGTTCTTCGGTTGGGTAAGACGGGCGACAACAGGAAGGAAAACAGCAGGTTAACATGCGGATCATTTTGCCTTTAAGTCTCCACTCACTGCTACAACAAGAAAGGTCTATATCTACTTCCATTCCCGTACTGAACCAATTTGCGAGTTTTGAGATTGGTCCTGAGACAAATTGACGAGCTCCCGCATATACTGTGGCTGCCCATGGTGTTATTAAGAAAGCTTGTGCTGTTTTATTTTGAATGCCGATTTGAGCTTCCAGAATATTAATTCTCAAGTATACCCACATCGGTAGGACGATATATGCAGCACCAGCAATAGATACTGCCGATGGCAGTCGATCGGCAATGAAGGATACCCATTTGTTCTGCCAATAAGGGGGAGAATCAGCAGGGTAAAGGCTAAACAAGTCATAAAATTCATCCCTAGTCATGGGAATTTCTTTATAACTTCCCCCCAAAATACCAGGGGTGAAAATACCAGCTACAACAGCACTCGTACCCAGTGCCCAGTTAGTGGGCATAAAAAGGCTAAGTAATATATTGGACGTGCCATAAACTGCCAGAGTTTTTATGGGAATGCCGCCGATTTGCATGCCGGTACCGCAAACCAAAGCGGCTGTTTCTTTTGCGTTAATCCACCATTTTTTGAGGGGTGGAATAGTGTCATATATATGAGACATTTCCTGTAAAACATTTAGATAGGCATGCTCGTGGTTAAAGTTTGCTTTGCGAGATGCAAGCCCTGTAACACTTTTCAAGGCTATATTACCACTGGACATGCCACTCATTGTCAAATTAGCGGATGACAGGTCGCTTTGGCTTTGTTTATCGTCATCTTCTGGTATTTCCTGGGTGTTATGTGTTTCCTTCTCGCTAACAGTTGTCAACAATTGAGATTTTACAAGAGGGGAGTTTTCGTGTTTTTCAGGTAATGGTTCTTGTCTTTCTTCAGAAGTTTCCGTTAGAAGAACATTCATTTTTCTGGCTAACGGCTTTGTTTGCTCAAAATTACCATTCATTATTTCTTCTTTAACGGCTTTAAGAATGGCAAGAAGCGTTTGCTGACTCTGCTTGGCCTCTTCATTTTCATAATGACGAAAAGGATGTTTGTTCGGATTATTTGTTTTGGCAACCATCATATAATATATTGGCACAAGGAAGAATGCTGTAAAAGTCACTGCCCAGATCCAATAGGGTCCCCATGTTGATTGATCTATATGGGATTCAAGATTTGTAATCATTGCTCCTACCAATATCCCATAAAGAGCGAATTGGAAAAATTTATTGAAGGGCGAGTATACAATATTTTCAACAAGCGATTGTTGACGGGTCGTCAGTGTAGTGTGAGCTTTTTCATATTCAGAAGTTTCATATGATAACAATTTTGCGGCCCCTCCATAAGCTGCAAGAACTCCCGTAACCACGGGGATAGGAGGGGCTATAATTAACGCAATGTAGGTCGGCAACTCACCGGGGGTTATGCCTAATTCTCTTATTGCACCCAGGAGTAGAGGGACAGGAACTTGAAAGGAGGGGAACGACGCTGCAACACCCGCACATCCTGATAAAACTTGGCCTGCTGTTTTGCCAACCCGTAGTGTTAAAATCGTAGGATTATAGTATGTTTTGAGGGTATTTAAGATTTCTGATTCAAGGTCTGTGGATGTTCCATCTGTCGGTACGAGCAGGACTTTAACATTCTCCTGATTCCCTCCCCGATTAATGCTTGGTCCACTTGTAGGTGTGCCAGTATTGAAGCGGCTATATTCATCACCAAACTCATCACCCGTACTGTATTCCTCCATAGCTTGTGATATGGTTAAGGGTGAAGACATTAATGTTATGATAAGGCAAAGATAATAAAGGAAATTCTTGAATTGAGGCATTAAATTGTCCTTTGTTGTATTTGCCTAGATCACCAGGCAGTAATTAACTTATTTATTTTCACAGCTGAATGGATATTTTCCGTATTGTCATTCCACTCACTCTCACCATAAACATTTTGTCAACAAATCACAACAATATTTAGAAAATTTTTAACTAATTGTTTTATTTAATTTCCTGTAATTTTGATCTCTGTTGCTAAAGCTAAAGCCCTTCGTCTTCTTGAGCCCAATATAGAATTTACCGTTAGAAGTTTCGATATTTTGCCTTCCATTCTTATTTTTTTATAGGATTATCACTCAAGTCTAGATATTTAAATGTTTTATTTCCTAACAATGGTGTTGTCGTTAACTGATTGTTTTTTAAATCTAAGTTTATAAGGCATTCCAATTCTAAGAGAAATGAAATCCCATTATAATGATCTACCTCCTTTCCTGATGTTATCCTGTTGTCATGCAGATCGAGAGATTTTAGCCTGTCAAACTTTATCACATTATGTATTGTATGTAATCCCTTTAAGGATGAAAGAGCACAATTGGATAGATCAAGCAGCTCTAAGTTATGAAGTGGGGGTATGCGCTCCAAGATGTTGGATAACTGACACCCTGCTAATATAAGTATCTTTAAATTACTACACTTAGGTAAAAAGGTCTCAAAAAAAGTTGGTCCAATAGCTTGTCCTGTAACTTTTATTCTCAGAAGATCACAAGGCTCAAAAGCGTCTGATTCGCTTTTCCGCTGACTAAGTTGAGGGGAGCGGCTACCTTGGCCATTCCCATTTGGTTGAAAGAGGAGATGTTGTCGAGATGTTCCCACGGGAAGGTGATTTTCAAGTGCAAATAAAAGTTGTTTTGCAGACATCCTTGATTCACACAGATTAACGATAGACCAGAGTTTTTGGATATAATCAGGAATTTCATGAAAATTTATATCTTTATAAGAAAGAATATGATCCCATTTGTTGGTTTCAGCAAGCCGCGACAAAATATAGGCAATGAGGGGGTGGTTTTGCGGATTACACTCCGTCATTAACGTAGCAACTTGAACGAGTAGAGGGTCCCTTTCATAAGATGAGAGCGGCATTATAAGTCTAACTTCTGCGACGTCGCACTCAGTCGAAGCATTATTCACATAATTCCCATCTGTTAAAAGAGGAAGGGGGGTGAGTTTTGTATTTGAGGTGATGAGAAGCCGTAATTCGTTTAACGGTACCGGTGGTATATAGGTCTGACTTAAATTTAAGGCTGTTAACTGGGTGAAAAGGCCGAGAGGTGCTGGGTTTTGTAAGGGATTGCTCTCCAAGTTTAGCATTGAAAGATTTTGAAGGCTTTGAATGGAAGATTGCAGAGGCGTTAGAGTGCGAATTTCGTTATTACATATGTGTAATTTTTCAACCTGCGGAAAGAGTGATATCAGTTCACAAAGGAGAGGCATATTCCCCTTCGTTCCAGCAATCGTGATGCTGCTTTTGTTGTCCGCTAGGGTGATGAGATAGCCTACCCTCAAGCTTACAGCAAGTGCGATGCATTCCATGGGAGCCTCGATACGCAGAAGTTCTTTGAGAATTTGAGGGTTCTTCCAGAGGTTGGGGTTGATTGCGCTAAAATCAATCTTGAATTTGGCCGCAACATGTAAAATACGCGCTAAAATTGCTGGGCTATAAGTAGCAGGGTTTACATAGCTCAAAGTTTGCGTTGCAGCATCGTCTATCGTTAAAGGTGCCGTGGAGAAACTCATTTCACGTAAGGCATCCCACTCATGAAGCACGTCAATTATATTTTTTTGACCATCATAAGTTCTATCGAGACTGATGCCTTTAACTTCAATGGGCGTAAGATTGCTGGATTCATTGCGATCTTTACGTTCTATATGCCTTTGGCTTAGGTTCCCATAAGCTCCCCTTAAGTATTTTAAAATGCCTTCCACAGGGTTATCTGAGGTTTGGAAATCATGAAATTTTTGGTCGAGGAGGAAACAACTTTCAGGACGTACGATTGATAAGAATTGTTTACAGGTGATGTTTCTGTCGGATAACAACAAACTCTGAAACTGTGTAAAGCTGCTTCGAAATTTTGGAAAAAACCAGGGATGAAACTTGGTTTCAGGACAATATAATTGAGTGGCATAAAGGAAGTATAGAGTGAACAAAGGTTGGTCATGGCTCGCCAGGAATGTGCGTGCTTTCTCAGAAAGAGCATCAGAGACATGGTATTGCGTAACGAAGTATTCACTCCAGGATAACGGGTAGTGATCGCCCACACTGGGATGAAATTCAAACATACCATTGACCCCTTCAGGGTTTGATGTAAGCCCTAAACATCCCGGATCATTTTCAAGAGTTATGGAAGGTTGAAGACGATTATAGAGAGGGAAGACAAACGCATCACAGAATGTGATAAGCAAAGGAAGCTGGTTTTCGGAGTGTTTACCAGAACCCAATTGTAAAGGATCTGTCAAGAGCTGGCGAAAGATATAGCCTGGAAGTTTAGGAAGTTCTCCTTCTGTGGGTTTGTCTTTGCTAAACTTTTCTGCCAGGATTTCTAGAAAGGTTTCGTATTCTTTATGTCTTTGCAGTTGCGCACTTACTAAAGCAGCTTTTTCCTCTTCGGGTCGCAAACCAAAATTTTGAAGAATTCGTATCATTTTTGGCGGCAGAGCCCTGTATTCTTCTTGGGCAAGTGTGGCGAGTCGGTTCCAACTGTTATGATAGCTACCTGGATTATTATTCAGGTGGTGCAACAGTTCAAAGATATAGAGAACTTGCAAAGGCGGCATGTTGGAGAAGTCCACATTATCAATTAAGTCTTGTACCATGACACTGAGGGGTTGATTTGCTTCGATAGGGCAGGAAATATAATCTGGCTTGAAATGAGTTAGAATAGGAATCTCATCTCCAAAAATGATATCGGTTGATTTTTCAGCAATTGGGCTATCTGGGTTTAAATCATCGAAAATATGATCGGCGCCGTTATCAATTAAGTCTTGTACCATGACATTGAGGGGTTGATTTGCTTCGATAGGGTAGGAAATATAATCTGGCTTGAAATGAGTTAGAATAGGAATCTCATCTCCAAAAATGATATCGGTTGATTTTTCAGCAATTGGGCTATCTGGGTTTAAATCATCGAAAATATGATCGGCGCCGTTATCAATTAAGTCTTGTACCATGACATTGAGGGGTTGATTTGCTTCGATAGGGTAGGAAATATAATCTGGCTTGAAATGAGTTAGAATAGGAATCTCATCTCCAAAAATGATATCGGTTGATTTTTCAGCAATTGGGCTATCTGGGTTTAAATCATCGAAAATATGATCGGCGCCGTTATATAAATATTCTTTGAGTTTTCGTGGAATTAATTTTTTTACATTTTCTGAAAAGTGAGATAAAAGAAAATTTTCTAAAAGTCCAGAACGGGAGATGAAGTTCTTTGATTTTGCGATTTCAGTGCACTTTTTATTTCCCCATGTTAGGTTCTTTATATCTTCCTGTGAATATAATGGTTCTTCCTGTGAATATAATGGTTCTTCCTGTGAATATAATGGTTCTTCCTGTGAATATAATGGTTCTTCCTGTGAGTATAATGGTTCTTCCTGTATTGTTAGGGAACCCTGAGTAAGATCATAAACTCGCTCAATCAATTTTGGCATACAATCAATAAAGAATTCTCTTATTTTATTTTCAAAGAAAAATTCTTCATATACAGATATCACACCATCGTCCATTATGAATTCCCAGGCTTTTTGGGTTGCAGCAACTTCAAAGATGCTGGTTTTATGGGCCCAAACACGTTGGTTTTCTGAAAAACCTTGCAAATCTACTGATAAATTACTGCTTTTTGATGGGGATTGTTGGCACTCCCTTATTCCCTCTTCCCAAGTCTGAAATTCTTCTGAGGAACATAGGGGTTCTTTACCCATTAATATATGTTCCTGGCTGAGGGTAAGTCTACCGACGGTTGGAGGAACATGCTCATAGAAAATGTGGTCTTTTTTCTTCTCAATTTCCAGCTGTGCTTTGGTCCTAAAAACAGAGTAGCAGAAAGCTTCCTCCTTGCTGAGTGCCTCGTGAACGCTAAGATATGTAATATCAGTCTTTTTAAGTGCCTCTAACATTTTTTGAAAGTTCGATATGATTCGTTGAGCTGTTCCTGGAAACGTTGCCATTCTTAATCCAAGTGCAACGTCAAGTTTAAAATCAAGATCATCTCCAGACATTAACATTACTGGATCTTGTGTTTGTGCGAGCTGATATTTCTCGACTTGAAGATTGAAATACTCTTGCTGTTTACTGCATTGTTGAACCCAAAGGCTTAACAGTAAGGCGATGTTATGCTGTGAAAAATCTTTTATAACATCAGTAGGTATGGGACGATTCGCTTGTGGAAAGCAAAGAAGGATATTTTTGCCAATAAAAAGATGCTCATTATTTCGCAGTTGAAAAGAAGGTTGCAAGAATGGATTATAACCGTTGATCTTAAAGCTATAAGTTTCTCTCTTCGTATCTGGAATAAGCACCAATTGATTTTCAAGAGCCTGGGATTGGGTTAAAATCGTAAACAAAGTTAACATGCCGTAAGAATGGTCATTTAATTCGGAGAACAATCTTTTGGCTTGCATAACTTCGGTTAGCCAATCATCAAGGAGGATATCTCTATTGCTCCTTCGTACGGTAATGAAGTCGTGGTCGTTTTGTTCAGTCCATGCAGAGAGATTGATCAGTTTATCTTGGGTAAAGCTGCTTTGATTTGCTTGGGTAAGATTATAAAGATTAGAATTGCGTTTAGATTTTTGTATCAAGAGGTCATCAACCACGGTGAAGGCAAAGGGTTCACACGGTATCCCAAATAAAGTGGCGAACCAATATTGGGCATATCTTTCTCCAATTCTTGAGGGATGGGGAAAAAGGGGTGATTTTTTGGCAAACTCTAAGGTCCCAATTTTTGTAATTAATTCCAAAGGGTGTAATGGATTCAACTCGTTTGGTATACCAAAGCATAGCGGACCAGTTGACATTAAAGAGCATATCTCATAAGCGGTTTTTTGAGAAATTGTATAGGGAGGTTGTCCATAAAGGTACAATCTCGCGTATGGTGTAAAAGCTTCTTCAGCTTTCCCGAGATTGAAAAGATAATTACTTTGAAATTTATCGTATATTGTTAAGAGTTCATCAAAAGGCTCAAGGACAAATGAAATATTTTTCAAAATTTGAGTACAATTTTTAAATTCCTTTATTTGTTCACTCCATTTGGGTGGCGCAAATGCTTCGGTTATTCTTTTTATAGACTTTGCATTTTTTGAGCTACCGTCATCAAATTCTTGCAAACTTGCACTTTCAGAATCTGAATCATCTGGATGCACTGAAACAGCCGAGCTCTTTTTGCCCTGTTGGATAGAGGGGCGGAGGGGTATAGGGGTACTACTACTGCCAATGTTTTTAGTAATTCTATATTTAATGGGAGTCTGCGGAGAGTCCGTGACAGTATTTAAATGTGAGCGAGATCTTGAAGGTGTCGGCGGTAAGCTTCTTGATTGATTTTTTATACCTCCTAACCTTAGGGGTTTTATTGGAACTGACTCTGAGGTTGATGATGAGATGATATTTGGTGTTGTTACTAATGGCTTGTCTTCAGATGATATTGATTCAAGATCTGCTTCAGGTACCAAAGAAGAATCAGGTGAATTGTCCTGAGATGGCTCCTTTTCGGGCTCTTGGTTTGCAAGATCAAGAAGTTTCTTAACAGGGTTCATTTTTTGCAGGAAGTATCTTTCGGGTATTTCATTATAGTTTTTTCCTAAACTCAGGGGAGCAATTGACTTATACAATACGTTCCAAAGCACTTGGGCTCTTTTTTGGCAGAGAATCAATAGACTCTTATGGATACCTTCAATGCACTGAAAGGCTTCTGGCAACGATGCGTTTGTGCTTTTGAGCTTTTCATGAAGGCCTGTATAGTTGGTTTTTAAGTGGTGTGATTGGTTATGAAAATAGATGAACCAATTATAAATCTCGAGAAGGTCTATGGGGCTTAACTCAGAATCCTTAAGTTTTTCGCACAATCTTGTTGTAAAATCTTCCCATTTCTTGTGAAACCAGTCTAACTGGTTGAGGGGTGTAATAATAATTTCAGCATAGGCGTTAATGGCTTGCCACTTGTTCGAAAAATTATGAAACAATTTAATTGTTTTGGAATAAGACTCTAAGCCCTCATAGGGGACACATGTTATGAGGCTGCGTTGTTCGCTTGTAAAGAGTTTTTCACAAGGAGCGAGTAGAGGGAGTATCTTTGAAAGTTCTCCAAGGAATGGTTTTGCTAATGGAGATTCTTCTGTGGAAAGAAGGCGAGATCGCTTTTCTGCAATTTTTTCAAGAGCTATGTGCACATAATCTTTTTGTGCTCCCAGAGTTGTTATAATTTCAATTTGAAGTTCTTTAAGTTTCTGTGTACCACTTTCTATTCGCTTTTCATAAAGGTGTATTAAGTGATCATCCTCCGTAGCAGAAATGGAACAACAGAGCAGGGCAAAAATAAGGGTTACATATTTCATCATATTTTCTGACTCTTTGAAGAAGGGGATTATTTACATATGTTTCTAAAACATATTACATTTTATTAAAATAATAAATACTTCTTGCTGGCCTTGTTGCATAAATCGGCTGTAATTTGAGTATTTCCCCAACCCCGAGATTTTTTTAAGTGGTTTCAAAAGGTTGGTGGTGTTTTTTAAAAGGTCTGTGGCGACAACTGGAGAGGTAAAATAATCAATCACTAATAAAGGGGCGCACGCTACAAAGTTACCATGAAATTTCAAAGTGACATTTTCGATTTTCATGGTAGAGAGTCATGGGTGTTTTAAGGACTCATACCAAATTGCAACGAAAGGGAGTCAAAATAATTTTACCCCGCCGTTCTTCGCTACAATGTAGCGGATCTCGCCGACTTCTCTCCAAAGGGGTGAAAAGCAGCCAGTACTTGACCTTTACCTCTCCCCTTGTGGGAGAGGTCGGGAAAATACGAGCGATAAGCCAGTATTTGAGTGGGTGAGGGGAAAAGTAGTATTACTTCCCAACAGAATTCTTAAAAACAGGCGATGCTCGAAAGCTAATCACCTGACGGGGGGATATTTTGGCATCCTTACCTGTGCGAGGATTACGTCCAATCCGTTCCTTCTTCTTCAGAATGGAAAACGTACCAAAAGAGGAGATTTTAACATGATCACCCGCTGACAACGCTTGCTCAATTTCTTCGAGTGTTTTCTTTAATATGTCAGAAGCTTGTTGGCGTGTTAGGTTGTTGCTTTGAGTAATTTTGTTAATTAAATCAGCTCGAGTTACAGTCTCTGCTGTCATGATATCCTCCATTTTTATTCATTATTCGTTAAACTTCTTTTCAAACCGTCGCCTTTTTATTTTTGGTTTCGAAAGAAATTTATTACCACCTTATAACGGCAGAACCCCAGGTAAATCCACCCCCCATCGCTTCTATAACCACCAGGTGCCCTGGCTGAATACGCCCGTCTATCTCTGCCGCAGCTAACGCTAAAGGAATAGAAGCCGCAGAAGTATTGGCGTGCTGATCAACCGTTACGATGACACGCTCCGTTGGTAAAGCAAAATGCTTGGCCACGGCATTGATGATTCTTATGTTCGCTTGGTGAGGGACGAACCAATCGATATCTTGAGGGGTAAGTTGATGAAATTCAAGTGCTTTTTTAACCGCGTCTCCAATTTTTTCGACCGCATGCTTCATAACCTCCCGGCCTTGCATGCGCACATATCCAATGGCCCCCCCGCGACTTGGGCCGCCGTCCACATATAGTGCATCGCGACAGCTTCCATCTGAATAAAGGTGCGTGGACAAGATACCTCTTTGTTGCATGGGTTTTTCAGGAGAGATAGCTTCTTGAGCTTGCAAGATCACAACACCAGCTCCGTCCCCAAACAACACAGCTGTTCCCCGGTCTGTTGGGTCCAACAACCGCGACATGGTTTCAGCACCAATGACAAGGGCCGTTTTTACCTGGCCACTACGAATAAAATTATCAGCCACACTTAAAGCATAGACAAACCCCGAACAGACGGCTTGTACATCAAACGCAAATGCTTGGGTGGCG
>Ga0206917_1202_pt1 | contig 13716 bp, 17 predicted proteins | sample Alteio_BWOrgHeat_68_FD_152931 | JGI IMG/M metagenome (GOLD analysis project Ga0206917, IMG submission 152931) | Enriched cells from forest soil in Barre Woods Harvard Forest LTER site, Petersham, Massachusetts, United States -... | ecosystem: Environmental > Terrestrial > Soil > Temperate forest >...
GCATGTCGGTTTCGTCAAGTCCCACCACGCGAGCGTCGAGCGTGGCGCGTTGATTGTCAATCACGCCTGGCAGCATTGGGTGGCGGGGGCTTTCAAAATATTCGTCCGAACGGAAATACGGATATTCGATAAAGGCGATGCCGCAGACGCCCGGGAGTGGATTACCCACTGATAGCAGCCGGCTGCTGAATCAGCCTGTCCAGCGACTGCAGGAATTGGGATCGGTCTTTTTTGGAGAAGCTTGGGTTATGTCCGGATATTTCGCCGGTTTCGCGTAAATGGGCGTTTAGTTCACGCATGGATAAAGCCGTGCCGATGTTTTGCGGGGTGAATATGTGCCCCGTAGGACCCAGCGCCTTGCACCCTTTGTCGATGCATCGGGCCGCAAGCTGAATGTCGGCGGTGACGATGATATCGCCCGCGCCCGCATGTTCCACGATCCAATCGTCGGCCGCGTCGAACTTCGCTCCTACCACAACCTGTTTCACATCGGGCAGGCCGAGCGGACGCATACCCTGATTGCTCACCAGCGTGGTATGCAGCTTGTATCGCGCGGCGACGCGCATCGCCTCGTCCTTTACCGGGCAGGCGTCGCTATCTACAAAAATCTGCATTTTTATTCCCCCTCAATGCACTGCCTGCCCGTGGTAGAAGTAATACCCCAGCCCCAGGGTGAAAATCAGGCAGCCATACAGCGCGTGTTCGACGGATACGGCGGCAAGGGAGCGTGTTTTGCTGTAGGTGCCCGCGAATATCAGTCCGCCCAGCATGCTGAAGATCACGGCCACGGGATTGAGCAGCAGGATGTGCACCCACCCGAAGGCCATGGCGCTGGCGATTATCATCGCCCTCGGGGTCGTAAACAACGCCGCGTAACGCCAGAAGAAAAAGCTGCGGAACAGGATCTCCTGCGGCACCACCGAAAGCAGCGGGTAAAAGATCATCACCATCACCCATAGTCCGGGCCTTTGTCTCGGAAGACCGAATAGGTGATCGGGAATAACCCAAAAGGTAAAAACGCCCAACGCCAGCGCAAGCGGGATCTCGAAAATCACCGAAAATGCTTACAATGACACGTGCAGTTGATAGAATCACTGCATTAAATGAACGTACCTAGGCCGTTATGCAGAAATTCGTGGCTCTTATCGGACTTTGTCTCTTATTGCCGACGGCGGGGCATGCGAAAGGCTCGCCCGATCAGGCCATGGAAGCGTTTATCGCGGGCGACGCATCAGGCGACTCAGTCGTCCGCCACGGCAAGGTCCTTTATACAACACCGGACCCAACCGAAGAAAGCGACTGTGATTGCTCTGTACCGCGCGAATCCTTCGATGTCCGCACTGATCCGATGATCGTCGTTTCTGCGCCTGGTGTTATCCTGACCCGAAAAATACAGGAGAACAGCGCGACGTATGATGTCGTATACCACGTGCTCGCTTTAACAAAGATCCAAGTCACGCAGACTCCGTATCACGTGCCCTTGTACATACGCCATATTGTGCCGCTTAAATGGCCCGAAGACAGGCACGTTTCCTATCATTTGCGCCTGAAAGCCGGGCGATGGTACGTTGTTGATCCGCCTGTGCCGTATGTTGAAGCTGAACGCAGCACGGAAGCATTGAGGAAGGAAATTTCTTTCAACAGAAAGCTTATCGCCAGCGAAAGCGGCCAGAAGGATAGCAAGTTTAGAAAAGTACTTAACGATGATATCCAGCGGCTTCAAGATCAGGCAACCATTCTAGAGTCCCTGCCTCACAGCCAATAGACAGGCTGTTAAAAGGGGAGTCAGCCGCCGCGCTTCGCATGGTGAGCGCGGACGAGATTTTTGGATTTCATTGGACAGAGCCGTTCCCTATAGTTGGTGCCGGAAGAGGACTGGTATTGTTGGATTAACTAATTGTTATTCAACATAACTATTATCAGTGAAAAATAGAATCACCCCCATTTTCACCCCCCAAACGCAATTCCCTGAGCATTTTTTATTACAGAGAATCATATTGAGTGTGCATAGAGACTCAAGAGGAATCGCAATCGCCATATTCTCCTGCCTGACCGATGATGATGCACAGGAATTAATGGCAGGGGTGTCGCGGGGGCCATCCGGGTGTCTCAGAATATGTTATATGTGCTTATAAAAAAATTGAAATTTTAAATCTGTAAACTTCATACTCACAAATTTTTACGCCCCCCTTGTAACTTACTCTTATCATACCTATATAGCCCTTACCCTGCCGAATAGGGCAGGACGCATGTGGTTTATGAACGCAATAATTATTTGACGAGCCGTCTGGCTGCATGTGCAGCGATTCAGCGAATCACGATAGTTAAGCGTCGTAACGATGTGAATTGCGATAGCCATACTTGGTTCTCCGTTTACATTATACCATATTATGTTCAAACTATGCTTACCGTTAGGAATGGGCTTCCGCCCTCAGTCTAGCAGGGGGTTGGTGTCGGTAACCTTATTCCCCCTGCTAAGTGAACTAAGCTGCGACAACTTTAGCCTGATGTCTTTTAACGGTATCTGCACAATATTTTTGCGCTCGTTCCTTAATCCACGTTCCCAATCCATCATATAAATTGATGACTTGAGAGTTGTCTGTAACTCTTGATACCAATTGAACATAAGTATAAAAATTACCAAGAAAATCATCATCTTTGTCTTCTTCTCGATTTTCCATGTAGCTGTTACGCACCATATCAAAACTGATGATTTTATATATTTCATCCTCAGCAGGAGATTTTATGCCTTTTTGAAGCAATTTGGAGTGGGCAATTCCAACTTCAACTTTGATTCTCTCGCTCAATTTATCGTAGAATGCAGATATGGTGGATTGTCTAATCCGTTTGCGTTTTCCGTCAAATGACAAGCCTAGATATTCAAATGGCTTTCCGATGACTTCCAGCATTGCCCCTTTATTTTTATAAGTTACGCAATCGATTCCATCATTCTTTTTTTGGAATTGTGACACTAGTGTTTTCTTGTCACTAATATTAAGCTTGCAAATACGTTTTACGAGCCAAGGTACAAACTGCAAGGCTTTGGATTGATATTTGCAAGGTAGAACAACCAAAATATCATCAGAATACCTGCGATAATAACCACCATATTTGTTAGCAAATTTTTTCATCAATTTATCGAAGTCCAGCATATACATATTGGCAATCACATCCGAAATAGTTGTACCCTGTGGTATGCCTAGCCTATTTTGCTCAGATAAATGGGGTAATACTTTGCTCTTAAATACATCTGGCCTACAAATCTGTTTTATTCTTTCTTTTCGCAATTTACTAAATTTCATGCGTAATTTGCTCTCCAGCTTTTCAGCCGCAATATATTTAAAACGGGTGATATTTTTGAAAATTGTAAAATGGTCTATTGGCAATCCCTGATTAAATTTCATTACCTGACACCATTGCTGTTTTATTAGGGAATGGTCTAGATTGTCGAAGAAGCCACTAATATCCAAAGCTATTGCTGAACAACTACCGTTATTTTGGGTCTGGTCTTTAATTTCTTCAATTGCCTCATTAGCAAAATGTACGTTGCATTTGCCTTTAGTTTCACTGCCATCTACAAGAATTTTTCTGTACGCTATTACGCAGTTATCAATGCCAGCCTCTTTTAAAAGACTGTCATAATTATTCATCAAAACATTTCTGTAAAAAGAATAGATATTGGAATCAATGCGTGCCGTGTGCATGATGTATCGTGGTTTATCTTTGTCCTTATAAACGCGCCCATTTTCATCCCGCTTGAACTTAGGAATTTCAAATCTGATGAATGGGTAGAATCTATGTGAAATTCGTTCTGATTTTTTTAGTTCTACAAGCAGGCCTTCTACCCTACTTTTACAGAACTCAGCATCAAAGTGGGCATAGCCCTTGTTCTTAAATTCCCATCTATAAAGGGCATCTTCATCAAAAAATTCGGTATCCATAAAACGAAGCTTTTACTAATAGTTGCAATGCAAAGCCTAATGTATTCCAAGTGACTTTTTAAAACGGGTTATATCGCTTGCATCAAAATCTGATTCACCTTCTTTAAGAACCTTCTTTTTAAGTTCCAATGGAACTAAGTTGATTTCCTCAGGATGATAGTACCAAGCCTCCCCCATAAGCCTTAATGCCCCAAGCATTTGCTGATGTGTAAGATTATTATTCTGCAAAACCTGCACAACATCGGCAGTTTGATAATCTAAAAGCATTCCCTCCACGAAAGATATGTTCACCCAATATGTCCCATGTATTGGTGTTACTGAGCCATACAGATTTAAGAGAATAAGAATTCTCTCATTTTGGTTAGGGAATTGTTTGGCTAAAGCAGTATGAAGGGGATTAAGAACTGACTGGCGATGTTCTTTAATTTTGTTTCTTCTTTCATCCCCCCTCGGAGGCCACTTGTCATCTTCTCTCGGTGGCCATGCATTTACAAAATTCTCTAAATTTCCTTTTTCCCAAAATGGCTTTAAAGATTCAGGAATTGCAGCCATCCACTTTTTAAACGTGATAGCCCTAGCCTCCTCATTATCTTCAATGCGCTTTTTTTCGGCAGCAATATATACCGGGCTGTATATGTATGAGAGAGGAACATTCGAAGAAGTTAAAATGCTATTTAGTATTTCTGGAGAACCAGCTGCTCCTAATCCTGCGATATGCTTTCCATCCTCGTAAACGTAAATTTGATGGCATGAGTAACAAAGCACAAAATCGTATGTATGGTCATTTGCAACTAGTGTCATCGCATGATGAGGTTCAAAACAAGCTGCTATTGCGCCATCCCAATCTTTAACCGCATCTGCAAAAGCATATGCAGCTTTTTGAGCTAGCTCGCCATCCAAATCTACTTTTCCAAGCAGTTTGTACCCATAATAATTCTTATCCATTTTAGAATCTTTGGGTGACCTTGATTCGAGAGAATACAAAGTAATGTGCTTTGCACCCCTAAGTGCGTTTGCAGCATCCACAGGCAACTTATTATCACGATAAAAAGCAGATTGGCAGGAGGCTAAAACCATTAAAATCGAAATTATCGCCAGTTTTTTAAACATACTCTTTTCTCGTTTGACTTAATTGCTTCATCCAACTCAACAGCTTGAATTACCATAAGGTATAAAAATGATTTGAGAAGTGCCATGTATTGATAGAGTGAGGCATGGGGAAAATTTAGATTTAGTCTGCGAACACAACAGGCCTCTAGCCGTTCCATCCAAACCCCTTAAATTCGCTTGCTATTTCCCATTGGAAACCTATCCTTATAAATGAGACAGCGAAGCTGTCTTGGGTGCTGAATACACTCCGACACATAGCGTTTGTTCCGCACGAAAGTTGGACTCTAGCCATTGGGCTGGGGTTCCGCTGTTATGCAATAGCGCCTCGGCGTAAAGGCAGTGGGCACGACTATGTGCGTGTATTCAAAGCCCCAGTCATCAAGGGGCCTATGCACGTATGAGTCCAATTTCTTCAAAAATAAAGACTGCTACGATTGATGGAAGTATCCTCAAAAAAGCTGGGGGCTGCGTTTTAGTGGCGTACATGGTCGGCATCGGGTGGTCTGATTGTTACAGGTTAACAACCAGAGAGTTTTCTCAAAAAGACCATTTCTGGCCAACGTTAGAATCTGGAGATTTATTTCCATCATTATATGATGTTGAGTGGCCAATTCGTTTATGGGAATGGGGTAATACCATCCAGGGAACAGCATCAGCAGCAAAAACGGATTCCTTTAGAGTGGAGGCAGTGCGACCTCCTGATAGTCACACACTGGAAGAATGGCGACGTACTGCCGAACAGGGGGATACAAATGCACAAATGCACCTTGGCGTGGCATATTATGAGGGAAAGGTAGTAGCACAGGATTATAGTCAATCGGCAAAATGGTACCGTAAAGCTGCCGAACAGGATGAAGGTGTAGCGGAATTTGCACTCGGCACGGCCTATTTGGATGGTATAGGCGTTCCCAAAGATTCTATTATGGCATATATGTGGTTAAATCTTGCGGCGGCTCATAATGGAGAGGGGGTTCTTTCGGCTGCTCCTCTTGAACGAGATAAACTTGAAAAAATGATGACTCCTGTACAAATAGCGGAGGCACAACGCCTATCCCGTGAGTGGCAATCTTCACATGCAAAATGATGGGTTTTGCTGTAGCAGTAACAAATGAAAAAATTCCTCTTCTTTGTCCTACTTACCGTTTTAGCAGTATCTAGGCCTGTATTCGCTGGCCCCCAGCAATCAATAGAAATTGCCTTCTCCCCTGATGCTGGCGCTACGGATTCCATCGTTAGACTGATTTCAGAGGCAAAGCATACTATCAGGGTGGCTGCCTATAGCTTTACTTCCAAGGACATCGCAGCAGCTTTACTAAATGCCCACAAGCATGGGATAGATGTCCAGGTGGTACTGGATAAAAGCAACGCCAAGGCAAAATATTCCTCAGCAACCTTTTTAGCCAACGTGGGAGTGCCTACCCGCATCAATTATAAATATGCCATCATGCACAGCAAATTTATGGTGGTTGACGAAGTGACTGTAGAAACAGGTAGCTTTAATTATACAAAGGCTGCGGAACAGAAGAATGCAGAGAATGTAATTATACTCCGTAACTATCCTGACATAGCCGCTAAATATCAAAAAGAATGGCAGAAGCTATGGAATGAGGCTCAAGATTATCAAGCTAGGTATTAGCAAATTTCTGGGGCGCATCTGCTTATGACGCATATACTGCTTTTTGTAGGACTGGGTTTAGTCGTTCTCGCTGGATTATCGAAGCACCTTCATGCAAAGGCTGTTAATACGGCTGTACAGGATATTATGGATGAAATTGCTCGCCGGGAACCTGAACGGCTAAGACAAAAACTTCCTGATGATACGGAACGAGAATAATCTAAAAACGATTCGCTTAATTGAGCCTCATAGGCGGCTTTGTATTTCTCAGTTCCTTAATAGCTAGAATAATTGCATTCCAAGCTGCGACTGCCTTATCGTCCTTTTGGTGCTTAAATTCCCATAGCTTTTTAGCGGCATATTCTTCCGCTGCGTTCCCGTGGTGGCGAATCACGATGTTGGCAGATAATACTATATCTTTTGGACTTGCCATTATCAGGGATTTTTCTGCCTAGGAGGTTTGGGCGGAATGGTGTTTTGAAGAGTTTGCAACATTGGGCCAGTAATATAATGGTCACGAATAATTGCTTCCATCATAGCTACCATTTGTTGGAGTAAATCACGGGCAGGCTTAAATCCACGATGGGCAGCAGCAGAACCACAATCAATTACAATTGACAATGAGTCTTTCTGCCGTTCGCTAAGGTGTTTTTGTTTTACCATTTCATCCAGTTTTTGCTCAAACCCCCCCTTATCACCAATGATTTTAAGCATTGTATGGTCAAGAGCAGCACGAACACCCATTGCCAAAAGTCTAGACTGAGAACCATTTGCAGATAAATAAACTTCTTCCAATAGGCCAAACAATTGAGGGTCTAGGGTTTCCAATTGGTAAAGCCATTTAGGAGGATAAACCCATAAACGAGGTGGTTTATAAATTATCTCTACAGCTTCTTGAGCATCTATAATATTTTTATGCTCTTCCCTAATTGCATTTGCTTTACACCCACAACAGACAATATATGAGCGTTCTACTCCGACTCTGATTACTTCACTACAAAGTATGTCATGTGCTGTTTCTTGAGCACAACAATTACAAAGCGATTGTAGTATGCTCATATTTCTTAATAAAATTAGAGAGTGCGTAATTTCTTAAAAATTACATTTACAGGCCCAGGCGGAAGATTAATTAGGACTGGTTCCCCCGTTGTTATGATATTTTTTTTAATTTCAGCCTCGAAGGGAACGGTATAAGTCGTAGGCATTGGGCGTGTTCCTTGCACAAGGCTGACACCTGGAGGAACCGTCATTATGGCCTTAAAGAATATGCTGTCTCCGTTGTCCGTATAAGTGCCATCATATGTAGCTCCTCCCACATCAGCGCCTGTAATGTTGCCATTTTGAAGTACAAGCATACCAATACCCCAATCGGAAGCTCCTCTAAATGTAATTGTATAAATACCCTGAGACATAGAAGATTCCTAAAATCGGTAGTTATTCTTTATCTAAAAAATCTTCGATTCAGGGACAGGCGGTTTATGGTGTTGGATATCGCAAAACGATTCCGGGAACATTCTATTTATTCGGGTCGTCACTTATTTCTGTTGTAGTCCCTTGATGTGTTGTTACCGTCTTTATATGCTTCTTATGTTTCACGGGTTTGGGGCAATCAGATATATCATCATCCGGTAATATACGCTGATAAGAACCGCTTATTTGCACCATAACACATTGTCCCTTGGCAATAGGAACGTCTGTCTTTGCGATATTTTGAACGACAGAGCGAGTATCACCAGTCTCTGACATTTTTATAATATATTCTATTCCTTGACGGTCTTTCAGGGACTGCTCTGCTATTGACCCTGCTATGCCGCCAATAATAGCCCCGGCCAATAGGCCAACTACTGACCCTCTGCCATTACCTATTTGTGAACCAGCAACCCCACCTCCAACTGCGCCAAGGGTCGCACCAGTTCCAGTGTTTTGCGCCTTTATATCAACCTGCCTTGCAGACTTAACGATACCATATAAGACCATCGTATCATGCCCCACTTCCGCATCACCATAGGTGTTCTGGTTCTGATGCGCACACGAGGTAAGCATAAGCAGAGAAAGTGCAATGCACGGTACCCTTGACGGTTTCATAGCGTCCCCTTTGTTCTTTTTTAGGTTGTACTATCCATACGGTTTTAACAGACTCTAGGCAACCGGGATTTATAGGGCGTTTAAGGCAAATGCCCATCTTTTCGATATTGTGCACTAACCTTCTGATATAAACTTAAATAGTCCGTAACGAGTTCCTCATTTTTTAAGACTCGCTCCTGAGTATCCTCAACGATTCTTCTGCGGACGCGTTTTATCACCGTAGTGAAGGCTACAACGAGCAATACGATTAGAAGAAAAGTTAGAAAATAGTGCACAATCTTTCAATCACACCCACAGCTTGGGCTATCAGTTCCATCACAACAAGCTGCCCTGCCATTGTCGCAGCCGCAAACACCACTATGATGGGAACAACAACCTTGATGTTTTACTACAACATTTTCGATAAAAACGTTCGTCTTATTATTTTTTACCTCACTATTTGAAGCCATCGTAAATGTTGTTAACAAGGGGCTGGGGCTACTTATCTCGCATGCCTTTGGGGTGCTATCTAAATGGCAATTCGCTGATGCATATCCAGCAAATGAAATTATAAAGATTAGCGTCAAAACGAGTATTTTATTTTGCATAATGTATCCCCTTCTGAGTTATTTCCTTTTTCTCTCCATAGGCACAGGCGGCAATCCTGAATCAACAATTTTAACCCCATCCCATGATAGTAACGGGCTATGCACCTCGTCTTCTTCAGGGCGTGAAGCCAGCACCATCCAGGCATCACCAGCGTCATTAGGATTGCCCCAAAATGCTTCCACTGGTTCACTCCCTCCTTTTGCCTGATTAAGTTTACCCGTCTTTAGTTCCTTCTGGAGAATCTTGCAGGCATCTTCGGGAGACTCAGCATCTACCGCAAATTCAAATAATCCGTGGCGAGGGACAAGAATCTGATAGGACTTTTTCTGTGGTTTGGATTTAGACATAGAGCGTTCTCCTATTGTGCAAACCTAATGCAGCATACGAATAGGAGGAGGTTTTGAAAAGAGGGTATCTATTGTTCCGTATATGTACCATGTAGTAATGCCATTTTCGTAGAATCCGCAGTAGTGCAATGGTGCGATGACAGATGACAGGTGTGACGGTCAATTTCTGAAAATATTAATAATCGAAAACTTCTCAAAAACGCCCGTCACAAGTGTCATCGTGTCATCCTTGGATTCTTAGAACGGGGACTTGTCTAATTCTTCGTCAGACATTCCCTCAACCAACCCTGGAACCAATCCAAAGGTATTGCGCGACGAAAACTCCCTTTCAAGGTCAGCATCTGAAATATCCCCGTAAGGCATATCGTCAATCAGTGCCACATCCACCCATCTACGGGTTTTTCCTCCCTTGCACTGGAATCCCACACGCTTCAGGCCTTGCGTCATCTCTTTATGGGTAGGCAATACACGGCCTCCCACATTAGCGTTATACCAATCCTTAAAATGTTGATACATTAGTGGATTAGCAATACTCATACCTGTCGATTTTCGGAGGCAATCGGAAACAAAATCCTGCACCACATCCATTTCAGCACGATAGGCATTGGTCGCTTTTTTTACTTCGTCAGGTGGTGCAAGGTCTCTCATTTTTTGCCACTGTAAACATCCTGCCAGTAACCAATTTAATATGCCGGATGCTTCCTTTTTCAGCTTCTCCAAAAGCTCCTTGTCAACCTGAGATGGCTCCAAACGCAGGTCGAAAGGAATTTTTTGTATCCTGCGCCATATCGCCTCGTCCGTTCCGGTGATAGTAGGTTCGGAATTGGTAGCCACCCAAAGCTTGAACTGAGGGGTATAATTATACTCATCAGCATACCGCCTACGTGCCTCCACCTGGTCGCCGCCCGTTAGTGTCTTAATTCGGGCTTCATTCAATCGTTGCATTTGACTGGTTTCGGAGCATGGCGCATATCTCTTCCCTTCCAGCAAGGCAATGTCTGAGGGTATCTGGTCGTTGTTGCTAATCATCAGCGTTTTTGCGGCAACTGTCCGGGCATAGTCGCCGAAGATGTAGCGCATCACCTCCAATAACGTAGACTTGCCATTCCTCCCCTCTCCCATCAGCAGGAAAAAGCACTGCTCAGATGTAGCACCTGTCAAAGTGTATCCTGCGGCACGCTGCAAATACTCCTTCAGGGCAGGCTTACCCAGCATTATCTCTTCGATGAATTTTTCAAAGGTAGGGCACTGTTCAAGCGGGTCGAATTTTACATTAGCCTTGAAGGACTGATACAGTTCGGGAGCATGTGGATGAAGTTTGCCGGTACGCAAATCCAGCACACCGTTGAGACAATTAAACAGCCAAGGGTCTGCATTAAACTCCGCCTTCTTTATAGGCATTTTAGTTCTCGCTAAATTGGCAACGCTCCCAAACCGTCCGTTACTCAAGCACCCTATAGTGCCCCTGAATTCGCTTGCACGGGCTGTTTTTACAAAAGTGCTTATCTGCTGTCTCACACACTCTTCCACCAGGACAATAATCTTTTCGCAAATATCGGGTGCCCAATGCTTTCCATCCCAGACAAACCAACATCCGGTTTCATGACAAAAGCGTGCTATTCCTTGATACTCACGGGCAAAAACGTCTGACAATCTCGAATCAGTGAATTGTTCGTCAGGCAGACTCGTTATGGTGTTAGGCTGCGCGAGTGGCTGCGCTGTATCTATTCCAAGCCACGATGTTAGACGCTTGCAAGCGGCATCTCCTATAAGTTCGGATAGCGTAGGTAAGCCCGTAGCCTGTCCACCAGCACCCAAACTCTCGGCTGTAGTCGTAACTCCACGAAGCCTGTCATCCATTTCCTCATCCCCGGCAGCAATGCAGACAGATGCAATGAAATGCCTTACTTCATCCTGCCCCCAATCTGCCCTAAGAAGAGTTCCCGCCAGTGCAAGGGCAGTATGATGCCTCTGTCCCTTATTCCAACACCGTGCCAGCAGACAAGCTGTTGCAATTTTTCTTACGGCCTTTTCCAAGTCGGATTTGAGAATATAAGCAGGCTCCCCCTTGCTATCGAACGTATATTGCTCACCTGATGGATGTACGGACGGTGGGAATACGGTTTGCTCACCATTAGCTCGATATTCAATCAGCGTACCCTCGAAGACGTACTTCCGGCTATCGCCACAGACTTCAACATTATAAATTCGATGGCTGCCTGGGTTGCTGGCACGCCCAAATCGCATACCTGTTTCTGGCAGGTATCTGTCAGCAATTTTTAATGCCTCCGGGCAATCAATATCAATATCCACCAGCCCACCGGAGCTATCGCCAAGGAGGATACCAACATTCCTCCCTTCGGGAAATTCAGTGGCAATATTTACATCAGCTAAAGTCCGCTTTTGCCAACCTTGTGGGATTGGTTGTTTGTCTTTTTCTTTGACTGGAACAACAACCCAAGCCAATGAATTATAATAATTAACATAGTCGTGAAGCGTAGAAAAAATAGACATAAAATTTCCTTTCAGCTATGGACTCAGCCGCAGCTATTGATAGAATTATTGTTTGATTACTTATTGTTAGGCGTGGCTTTACTCAGGCCTGTACAATCCTTCACGGTGGCTTCTCGGATGGCATTGCCAAATTTTCAATAAGCGTGTGAATGTCCTCAGCACGCCATGCCGTACATCGCTCAGACAATTTTATTGGTTTGGGAAAACGCCCTTTTTGGATACCGTCCCACCATGTGCTTTTGCTCACAGGAATATGATGCAGCACTGTTGGAAGCCGGACATACCCGGTTTCAGGTAATTGAAAGTTCTGAGACATGCCGCACCTCTATGGAGTTAAATTCTCCATACAAATAGCAGTGCAGGCTAGAATGTCAGGGAACGAACCTCAATTATTGATTCCCCAAAGTTTCGAGCGTAAGAAGCAGCTTCTTTTTTTAAGTTTTCTTTGTTCTCTAATCTTCTGCTGGGAGTTAGATAAATTTCTTTATCCGACCTTTTTTTAAATGAGTCTAAAAGTTTATCATCCGAGTCCGGGAGCATTGGTATTAATGCGCTAATGACATCGTATTTCTTTTCTATTCCCTCTTTTGAGTAGAGTTTTTTAAGGGCTTCATCACTGGCTTCCATATTCCATCTATTAATTACCTTGCCCGCAGCTTCCTCTATTGAAATTCTTTCGCCACGGGCCTGATATTTTTTTCTTAATGCCCAAATAGCCATTAACGCAATTTGCTGGGTTGCTTTATGTTTTTTTCTGTTTTACAGCATTACCAATGCGTGGTTTTGAGCGTAATTTAAAAGCTTCATCAAGGGTCAAAGTACCCGATTTATCCTTCAGGTACTTATTAATAGATTCTGCGATAGTAAATAGAAGCTCTGGAGGCGGAGTAACTCCTTGGAAAACACAATCTCTAAAACCTCGCATAGCTTTAAACGTATCTCCATAGTTAGGAAAAGAAGACCATATCAAGTCATTTAAGCGTAAATCAACGCTCCTTGTTTCTTCTTCCAGTACATCAATAAGGGCTATCTGCTGCTTTATTAACCTACGCATAGCCTCTTTTTTCGGTATTGAACGATTATTCATTGGCTGTTTTCGCCGTGATAGTATCCAGATAATCTGCCCACCATTGCATCATCTTCCGGCGTTCTGGCAGGTATTGGGCATAATTATATGCGCCCCTTACACCATTGCGTTCTGCATGGGCAAGTTGGCGCTCTATGGCATCCGGGCTAAACCCATTCTCATTTAAGATGGTACTGGCAGTGGAACGAAACCCATGTCCTGTAGTGCGTGAATGGTACCCCATACGGTATAGCGCATAGAGCATTGCATTTTCGCTCATGAAGGTTATGGGCCTACGTTCATTAGGGAATATATGCTGCCTGTTGCCTGAATGCTTTTGCAGTTCTTTTAGTACCTCTATAGCTTGGCGTGACAAGGGTACAATATGCAACTCTTTCATTTTCATGCGTTCGGCAGGGATACGCCATTCCGTTTTATCAAAATTAATCT
>Ga0206917_1187_pt1 | contig 13702 bp, 10 predicted proteins | sample Alteio_BWOrgHeat_68_FD_152931 | JGI IMG/M metagenome (GOLD analysis project Ga0206917, IMG submission 152931) | Enriched cells from forest soil in Barre Woods Harvard Forest LTER site, Petersham, Massachusetts, United States -... | ecosystem: Environmental > Terrestrial > Soil > Temperate forest >...
TCTGACGTTTTGCCATGACATGAGCGCAGCACGCAAATAAACCAAAATTATCATCTGTTTACGATGTATTAATCTTGCGGTGATATAGATTCTCAGCGTCACTTGCTGGGAGTATGGTCGATGTATTTTAATCTTCCCCTTCGGAGTCTTTTTTTCGGCTTTTGTTTGCTTCACCGCAACCATTGCCGCCGGCAATGCACTTGCACTGCCATCCTTCGCCCGCCAGACGGGACAGGCCTGCGCGCAATGCCACGTCGGTGCATTCGGCCCGCAACTCAAGCCCTATGGCCGTGAATTCAAGCTCTATGGCTATGTCGCGAGTGACGGGAGCACCGGGCATTTTCCTCCCCTTGCCCTGGTCGCGCAAAGCTCCTTTACGAACACGCAGAAAGACCAGGCGCCGGGCGTGGCCCCTGATACGCGCATTGGAACGAACAAGACAAATAACAATGTTGAACTCGACCAGGTGAACCTGTTTTATGCCGGGCGCATTACTCCCACCATCGGCGCCTTTGCCGCGGTAACGTACGATGGAGTCGCCGACCGCCTCAACTGGGACTATATGGATATCCGACATGCTGAAAAGTGGAAACTCTTCGGCCAGCCTTGGGTCGTGGGTGTCACGGTCAACAACCAGCCGACGGTGCAGGATCTCTGGAACTCCACGCCCGCCTGGGGGTTCCCCTTTGCATCGTCGCCGGTCGCTCCCGCGCCCGCAGCTTCCACGCTTATTGATAACAACCTCGCGCAAATGGTGATTGGCACAGGTGTCTACTCCATGTGGAATAAATGGGTTTTCATGGAATTCGATGCTTACGACGGCCTGGGCAAAAATTCGCTTACAGCATTGGGGGTTCCCACCGGAGGCATTGATAAATACACCGGACTCATCCCCTACTGGCGCGCGGCCCTACAGCATCAATTCGGGGACCATTACTTTGAGGCAGGAACATACGGCATCAGCGCCACTTCTTTTCCAGGCGGCGACGAAAGCACCGGCTTGACGGACCGTAAAACGGACGTCGCCTTCGACGCCAATTACCAATGGGCGGTCGATTCCGATAACTTCATCTCCGCCCACGGAACCTATATACATGAGAACCTCGATCTGCACGCAAGCAGCCTGCTTTCCGGCAGCAATCCCTCAGATACACTCAACACCTACCGGACCGATGTTTCCTATAGCTACAAAGACACGTACATACCCTCGGTTCAGTATTTTCAGACCTGGGGCTCCAATGATGCCGCGTATTGGGGAACGGCCAATGGTAATCCCAATAACGCGGGATATGTCGTGGAACTCGCCTACGTCCCGTTTGGCAAAGCGGACTCCCCCATACATTTTGCCAATGCACGCCTGACTTTGCAGTACACCGCCTACACCAAATTTGATGGAACAAGCACGCACGCATCGGATAACAACACCCTTCTGCTCAACCTGTGGGTTGCTGGTGCGCCGTGGTAGTCATGGATAAAGGTCATATGCGTAAAAAATACCGATCATTGCTGTTTCCCTGCTTGTTGCCCTGGCTGGCGTTCGATGCCACAGCGGCAGAAGTCCTGATTGACCAAAAAAAGATGCAGTTTGTACCGACTGAGATTGTGGTGCAGGTGGGAGACACGCTTGTCTTCACAAATCGCGACGATACCAACCATAACATACAGATCGTAAATGCCGACGGAGATGCCGAGGACAAAGGACTGCAAAGGCCGGGAGAAATCACAAAGTATACGGTTTTGAAACAGGAAAACCTACAGGTCCGCTGCCTTATTCATCCTGATATGGTGCTGGAAGTAACCGTTAAATGAAGTACTCAATCCATGTCCATTCGCTTTAAAGTGCTAATCGTATGCATGGGCTTCATCATTATTACCGTTTGCGTGGGGGTTTTTTCGCATAACCAGGAAATCAACCTCGGCAAGCTGGCGCTGAATATCTACGACGAGGCGTTCGTCGGAGTAAATTATGCTCATAAATCGCAGTCCGCATTTATTCGTTTTATGGGGACGCATGACAGCAAGGACTCCGCTGTCATCACGAAGCTGGATGGCGCTCAATTCGGAAGGCTGGTTGATAATCTCGATATCGCCATCGAGCGTGCGATGTCCGATAAGGGGCGCGACCTGGCGAAAAAAATTCGTGCGCAAATCATTACATTAAGAGCGGAATCTCCCGGCACCGCGCTTGTACCTGCACAGCTGCAGGAAATCGATACGGAAATGAACAGGCTTGTGGACCGTTATACCGCCGACGGGTTCGCTTACCGCATACACAGCTCCGAAATTGTCGCTACCAGCAGGAAGTGGCTTACCTTTGTATTGGCTGGAGCGGTGCTGTTTGCAATCGCTGCAGCCTTCATTTTTCAGCGTTCGGTCGTGCCGCCCATTATTCAGGCGGTTACGGTCGCCATGGCAATTGAAAGGGGAAAGCTGGATAATAAAATTGAAGCGAAAGGAGGCGGTGAAACCGCCCTTCTCTTAAGCGCTCTGGCACAAATGCAGACTTCCATAGCGTACAACATCCGGCGCATAGAAGAAGAAACGCGCAGAGCAGAACGCGAACGGATTGCCAACCAGACCAAATCTGAATTCCTCACGAATATGTCACATGAACTACGCACACCGATGCACGCGATACTGGGGTTTTCGCGGCAGGCCATTGCACGGGTACAGCCTGTGGGAGACGAAAAGCTGACGACCATGCTCGGCAACATCCAGGTGAGTGGAAACCGGCTGCTGCATCTGCTGAATATGCTGCTTGACCTCTCCAAGCTTGAGGCCGGCATGGCAGGCTTCGAGTTTGATAAGCGGGATATCCGTAAAGCTATTGATCAGATGCTGCTTGAGACTCAGCCACTGGCCCAGGCAAAGCAGATACAGATTGTGGTGCATGCCCACAACGTACCCACGGTACTCATGTACGATTACAAATCCATGGTACAGGTCTTTATGAACATTGTGTCCAATGCCATCAAATTTTCTCCTGTCGGCTCGGAAATTAACATCACCCTCTCGGAGGCATCGATAGAGGGCACAACACCTTCATTACTATGCCGTATTCAGGATGCAGGCGTGGGAATCCCTGAACACGAACTGGAGCTGGTATTTGACAAGTTTGTCCAAAGCAGTAAGACTAAATCGGGCGCAGGTGGAACAGGACTTGGCCTTGCCATAGCAAAGCAAATTGTCGAGGGCCATCGTGGAAAAATATGGGTGGAAAATGCTACGCCATCCGGCGCGTGTTTTAACCTGCTCTTGCCCTATGAGTATAGGGTTTAAGCCAGTATTATCAGGAAGCGGAACATGAACGATAAAAAACCAAAAGTGCTGATAGTGGATGATGAGGTGTTCAATCTGGACATTCTGCAGACTGATTTGGAAGGAGCGGGCTTTGAGATAATCCGCGCCGAAGACGGCGTGATTGCGCTTGAGAAGCTGAAGCAGTTTCCGGACATCGACCTCATCGTGCTGGATCGCATGATGCCCAATATGGACGGCATGCAGCTAACCCAGACGCTTAAAGGCGACCCGCTGTACAAAGAGATTCCCATCATCATGCAGACTGCCGCCGGGCAAAGCCAGCAGGTCAAGGAAGGTTTGGCCGCAGGCATCTTCTATTATCTTATAAAACCTTACAATGAATCCTTGCTGATCAGCATCGTCAAAAATGCCCTGCGGGAAACCACTTCCCATAAGCAAAATGTCAAAAAAATTGCCGCGCAGAAGACGATGTACGGCCTGATGGAACGTGCAAGTTTTCGCTTCCGCACCCTGCAGGATGTCAGCAATGTGGCTTATTATGTCGCAAGCTGCTGCCCGAAGCCCGATGCTGTCGTTTATGGATTAAATGAACTGATGATCAACGCGGTCGAGCACGGCAATCTTAACATCACCTACCTTCAGAAGCTGGAACTTATCATGGGAGACTGTTGGCAGCAGGAAGTGGAAAGACGTCTCGCCCTTCCTGAGAACATGGATAAATATGCCAAGCTGACCTTCGAAATGGAGAATGAGAACATTACCATTACCATTAAGGATCAGGGCAACGGCTTTAAGTGGCAGCCTTATCTCGATTTCGACCCCCTGCGCATGGCTTCGGACCCGCATGGCAAAGGCATAGCCATTACCAAAGTCACCAGCTTCCCCACCCTTGAATACCGCGCTGGCGGCTCCGAAGTCGTCTGCAGAATTCCCAATTAATGGCCCACTTTTTGATGCATGGGATTATTTCTGCAGCACAGTGATTCAATTTTGTAGTGGCCGGTACCACAGCCGTTGCAGAAACTTCGCCCGCACCAGATCGTAAAGCACCCTCTGCTGCTCTGCCAAGGGGGTATCCGTAAAGGCATCCATCAGCTCCTGCATGGCAAAGGCTCTCCTGGTGCCTTCCACCCATTTCAGCAGCGGCTTGCAGGCATGGGGAACGCTTATCTGCACTGCGGCATTTTCCGGCTCGTTGCCCGACCGGATTCTCACCTGCACTGGCGACTGGGCCTGCTCCTCCTCCCATTCCATGGTGGCATCGTGCGCCCTCTGGAAGCGTGTGTCAGGCTGGATACTTTCAGGGCGTGCGGGAGGTTTTTGCGGCATGAGATCCTGCGCGCGGATGGCCTTGACGACCTCCGGCAGTGTTTCCAGCAATCTGCGGATGCGCTCCAGCGCCTCCGGCGTCGATGCGCCATAGATGGGCCTGCGCCAGTCGGGGTCCTGTATGAGCAGGGTGTGCAGTTCCCGCAGCAGGCACTCCCCCGTGCTTTTGGGCGTGATGTTGATGCTCACGGACAGCGAATCCTGATCCGCTTCCGTGCGGTGCCAGACGCCCCGCGGAATGAAGAGAACCGATCCGGGTTTCATTTCAATCTCGGTGAATTCAAACTCGTCCGGGTTTGGAAATCCTTCGGGCGACTGCATATAGTGTACCGGCAGAGCCGGGATATGAGGTCCGAACTGCGGGCCTACCGGATAGGTCACGGCTTTTGTCTTGCTCACATAGAAGCGCTTGATGCCATGCAGCTGGATGGATATCACTTCCGCGGGATCGAAATGGCACGCAATGCCTTCCGCGCCGGGGGATGCCCATGCGGTTATCTGCGTGTCCCCCTCGCCTACTCCTAAGGATTTTTCCAGCTCGCGCAGAAACGCCGTGGCGCCGGGCAAGGCGGGTTCCAGATCGGGCAGGTACAGGGACAGCCCCATGGCATACAGATGCGCGGGGTTCACCTGCTGCACCGGAATGGAGCGCGGCCCCTTGGTTCCCTTTCCAAACAGCACCCGGCCGGTATAGCGCGAAAAAAGGGCGCCCAGGCTCGCAAGCTCCGCATTGCCAAAAGGCGGCGGCAGCCGTTTGAGCGGCCCGTGAACGACCATCAGTTCGTCCGGCCAGAATTTCGTACGGAATTCTTCAAGGGTCATGGGCGAGAGGAGCGCCCGCAGGCGGCTGTCGTCCGGCTGGTTCTGGGGCGAGGAAGAAGTGGAATATTGCAGGGTGTTTTTGTGGAACATGCGCGTGGCCTGTCTGTGTCGTGAGGTATTCAAACCGAATGAAGCAGGCAGGACTATACGGGAAGATGCGAAGCAGAGTCAAATTGGGGGAGATTGCACAGCTAATGCCGTTTCCCTAATATACCTCTTCCCCTTCGTGGGGCAGTATCGAGCTCTTTTCCCGCGCCTCGCACAAATGAATTAAAGGGCGCAAAAGGACAGGCCTTATGCAACCTTAACAAGACAATAAATAATTAATATAATAAGTTATTACATATTGATACTCCGTAGCTGAAAATATTTTAATGGAATTTTAATCAACTCTTGGTAGTATTTTTAGATTCTCATTTATCCTTCGCTTAAATCAGCCGCTGGAAGATGCGCTGGAGCATTGGACGAGAAGGGCAACTTTGCATCGGCGCCCAAACAGGGAACAACTTTTTCTTCCATCTGCCCGGCTGAATGAGGTATTAAACATGGCCCAGATTCTTGAACATCCCGCTCGGCCCGCCCTGAATATCCTGCTTATCGAGGATAATGAGGGGGACGCTTTTCTCATTCAGGAAATGCTCGAAAAAACATCTTCCCGTGACTACTCCGTCCTGCACGTACCCACGCTGGAAAACGCCGAGCCGGAATATAGAAACCGCCCATTTAACGTGCTACTGCTCGATCTCAATCTCCCCGGCACGACCGGCATGGAGGCAGTGGAGAAAGTGCGCCATGATCTTCCCACCACTCCGCTCATCGTCATGACGGGTATGGACGATGATCAGAAAGCGATAGGCGCCCTTGCGCGCGGAGCGCAGGACTATATCGTCAAGGGCCAGTATGCCAACAACATCCTGCCACGCTCCATCCGCTATGCCATAGAACGCAAGCAATTCGAGAACAAGGTCATCGAACTCGTGCATTTCGATCGCACCACCGGCCTTATCAGCCGAGATCTGTTCATGAATCGCCTAGAGGAGGCAATCGCAGGCGCAGGACAGAGCGGCATGGACTTGGCGGTGATGCTCCTGAGCCTCAGACGCTTCAAGGAAGTCACCGCCACGCTCGGTCACGATGTCGGGCAGAAACTGCTCAAGACGGTTGCCGTACGGCTCAAGGAATGCTTCATGCAGAAAGATAGAATCGCGCGTCTGGAAGGTGACGAGTTCGCGATGCTGCTTACCGGAGATCTGGCATCGCCAGAAAGCCTGGCAGCCTTTTCCGGCCAGGCACTGCGGGCCATCGAACGCCCCTTTGATATTGATGGGCATTCATTGCGTATCGGCGGCAGCATCGGGATTGCAACCTATCCCGCCTGCGGAACCGACAAGTCCGAGCTGATTACGCATGCGGACACGGCGCTGCACCACGCCCGTCAGAACAGTGCGGGCTCGTTTCACTTCTATACCCGCAAGCTCAACGAGGAACTGAATGCACGCATAATGCTAGAGCGGGAACTCCGCAACGCCGTGCGGCAGCGACAGCTACTCAATTATTACCAGCCCATTGTTGATCTGAAGACCGGCCGCCCGTGCGGCGTGGAAACCCTGGTACGCTGGCAACACCCGGAGAAGGGAATCATCCAGCCGGGCGCGTTCATTCCGCTTGCGGAGAAGTCCGATCTCATTCTGGAGATAAGCGATTTTACGATGCACCAAAGCTGCGCCGATCTCATGGAGTGGCAGGGTCTCGTGAAAGGCCCGTTTTATATGTCACTCAATTGCACCGCACGGGATTTTCAGCAATTGGATTTCTACGAACGCCTCTGCGCCGCCATTGTAGGCACAAACGTAAATTCGTGCCAGGTGGCGCTTGAAATCACGGAAAGCGCCCTGATGGAAGACCCGAAACAGGCCGTGCAGACGCTTGCCGAATGCCGTAACTCGGGCGCGTCCATCTTCGTCGATGATTTCGGCACCGGCTATTCGTCGCTGAGCTATTTAAGCCGGCTGCCGCTGGACGTGCTCAAAATCGATCGGTCATTCATCACCGACATCATGACAAATGGCCATAATCTCGTCATCGCCACCGCCACCATCAATTTGGCGCATGCATTGAGCCTCAAGGTGGTGGCGGAAGGCATCGAATCGAAAGAGCAGGCCGATCTGCTTAAGACCCTAGGATGCGACGCAGGTCAGGGGTATTTCTTTGCCAAACCCATGCCGAAGGAAGAACTGGTGCCGTGGATGCAGCGCTGCGGCACATAACGGAATGCGGGTTTCCGGGGCAACCTCTCGCACATGCAGCAGAGGACACCGTCACAGGCGGCTGATGTAGTCCCCAAGCACGGCGAAGGCTTTTTGCACCTCTTCCAGTATCTGGCGTTTAAGCGCAGGCTCCGCAGCATACGCGCACTGTGCCTGTGCCGCGATATCCGCAAGATGCGGCGCGCCCAGGTTAAGCGCAGCCCCCTTGATCTGGTGCATATGGCTCTTCCATATCTGGTCGTACTCCTCGTCTGCGGCATCAGGCATCTGCGTTTCCAGCAGGGCAAGCGACTCCGAGGCGGAACTTAGGAACTCCGAAAGCAGAAAACGCTCCGTTTCCCTGTCGTTCCCGATATTCCTGCGCAGCTCGGTCAGGTCAAGAAGCTCGTTCATACCTGCCCCACCTTTTTATTGGATGCGGCGGGCACGTACTGTTGGTAAAGATTAAGATACTGCTGAAGTTTTTGCTTGGTGAATGGTTTGACGATGTAGCCCCGTGCCTTGTGGGAGATTGCCGTCTGCACGTCGTATTCTAACTGGCTGGCGGTGAGCATAATCACGAACGCGTCCTCATCCAGATTGGTAATGATGTTCAACAGGGTATGGCCGTCCATGCCGGGCAGATCGATATCAAGCAGCACGATGTTCGGCGCGAATTCCTCGTAAAGCCGCATTGCTTCCACGCCGTTCTGGGCGGTAAGCACTTCATATCTCCTGTCGATGATGGATGCCACGAGCTGGCGTGAAAACCGCTGGTCTTCGGCCACCAGTATGGAAGGCATTTTCCGCATCCTCCGTTGCGCTCTGGAATGCGCAAAGGCGACGGGATCGGGGAGATAAGACTCTTCCTGCTGGCGCGGATGGCGCGCAAGAAGAAGACGCCCCTCAAATTCCTCCCGTTCGTCGTCCGATTGATAAAACCGGCAGAGCGCGTTTCCCCGATCGTCGATGACGCTTTGCGCCGGCGACAACTCCGGAAAGAGCGCCGAAATCTCCGTTATGAGGGACATGCATTCATTGATTTCCACGGGGGGTAAAAGCAGGGCTACGTCATTGTTGCGCAACAGCGCGCCCATGCCCTCCTTCCAGGCATCGCGTTTCAGAAGGCTTGAAAGAGCATTAAAGGTACGCCGATCCAGCGGACATTTAAGCGCCGATGGCCGGATGAGGATGCCATACCAGGAAGCGGTGCTTTGCCGCAGGATATCAATATGGGCAAGAAGGGATTTCTCGCTTTCAGGGGGCTTAAGGATGTTCATAACACATGCTCCCTCTACCAATATTGGTTGTATTATATTTACTTTAATACAACCTTAGATTAAAATGCCCTCATTATCAAGCAAAAGCAGTGCGTATTGGCTTTTTCTATTAAAGGAAATAGTTTTATGTCCACTGTACCGCCACAACACAAGCTGCTTGCGCGCCAGCTACGCAAAGCCTCCGAGGGGGAAAGCCTCAATCTGGATTCCTTGCTGAACCTGATTGACCAGACTTACTGCGAGCACGACCGCATCCGCAAGGTTGAGCGCCGATCCATGCAAAGCATGTCGGAAGAACTCATGGCGCTGAATGCAGCCGTACGTAATGAGCGGGACGCGGCCGTAGCGCAGTCCGAGCAGCGTTTCGAGATGGTGGCGGAAGGCACGAACGACGGCATATGGGACTGGGACGTGCAGAATGACGTGCTGTGGTTTTCCAAGCGCTTCAAAGCCATGCTGGGCTACGGCGGAGACGAACTGACGCAATGCGCCATTACCGACTGGCGCCGACTGGTGCATGGCGATGACATCGCCAAAGCCGATGATTTCATCCGTGCCTGCCAGGAAGGGGGGTTATCTCCTGTTACACTCCGTTTCAGGCATAAAAGCGGCGCGCTGTTCCATTTCCTCTGCCATGCATCCACCCTCAAGGATTTTCTTGGAAAAGTGAGGCGCGTGGTGGGAGTGCATACGGATGTTTCCGCCCTCATGAGCATGCAAGAAGCACTGAAGGCCGCGCATGATGAGGCAGTGGCGGGCAGCCGTGCCAAAAGCGATTTCCTGGCCAACATGAGCCACGAAATACGCACGCCGATGAATTCCATCATGGGGATGCTGAGTCTCCTGCTTGAGACGCCGCTTGATCCCCAGCAGCGCCTCTGGGCGGAAGTCGCGCGCCAGTCCTCCGATTCACTGCTGGATATCATCAACGACATCCTCGACCTCTCGAAGATCGAATCGGGCCGCTTCGAGCTGGAGGAAATCTCCTTCGACCTTTGCGATACGATCGAGCGCGTGACAGACACCCTCGTTTTCAAGGCGCAGGAAAAAAATATCGAGTTGCTTACCCGCTACGACCAGCAGGTGCCCATCCGGCTGAAGGGCGACCCCATGCGCCTGCGCCAGATTCTCCTCAATCTGCTTGGGAACGCCCTCAAATTCACCCATAACGGCTTTATCGCCATTTCGGTGGATTCCGCGCCTGCCGCTGGAGGAAAAGCTCACCTGCTGTTCGAAGTGGAGGACACGGGCATCGGCATCCCTCCGGACAAGCTCGAATACATCTTCGAAAAGTTCAGCCAGGCCGAGGAATCCACCACGCGCAAATTCGGAGGCACGGGGCTGGGCCTCGCCATCTGCCGAAGGCTTGTCGGCATGATGGGGGGACGGGCCAGCGTGACAAGCACGCTGGGAAAAGGTTCTACGTTCAAATTCGACGTATATCTTCCTGTGGATCGCACCGCCCCTCCGTCCCTTGTCGAGGATTACCCGGATCTTTCGCAGATGCGGGTGATGGTGGTGGACGATAATCCCAAGAGCCTCGCCATTTTCCGCGAATATTTCTCGGCCTGGCGGATGGAGGCTTCGTTCCACACAGAGCCGATGGGCGCTCTGGAAGCTCTCAGGCAGGCAGCCGCGAGCCAAAGGCCGTTTCATATCCTTCTGGTCGATTATTACCTGCAGGGCATGAACGGCAGCGCGTTTGCTTTCGCCGTTCGCCGTGAAGGGTTTCCGCCGCTGCAGCTTGCGGCAATCAGGCACGGCGATCCCGGCAACATCCAGAAGATGGAGGAGGAAGGCTTCGAGGCCGTCATTCTTAAACCCTTCACCCCTTCCCGGCTCATGAACAAGCTGAGCCTGTTATGGTCCCAGCATAACAGCGGCGAAAAACATCCCTTCCTTGTGTCTTTCAAGGATCGCAACAACGAGAGCGGAGCACTCTCCCACAAGGATTTTTCGGGCGTCCGCCTCCTCGTCGTGGAGGATCTCAAGGCCAACCGGCTTTACATGCAATCGCTGCTGAAGAGGCATGGCGCGATTCCCGATATGGCGACCAACGGACGCGAGGCGCTCGAAAAGGTGGGGCAGACGTCCTATGATATTATTTTCATGGACTGCCAGATGCCGGAGATGGACGGCTTCGAAGCCACGCGCGCAATCCGGACGATGCCGCTTGCGCACCAGCCCCGCATCATCGCGCTTACGGCGGACGCGATGCAAGGCGACCGCGAACGCTGCCTCGATGCCGGGATGGACGATTACCTCAATAAACCCGTGCGCACGGAAACCGTCGCGGAGATACTGGAGCGCTATGCCGCGACGAAAAAAGCGGCATAACGGGATACTATAAAAGGGTGTTGTTATATAGTTGGCACACATTTCACCGTCATTGCGAGAAGCGCAACGCGCGACGAAGCAATCCAGCCTAACAACACAGTACATGGATGGGCTGGATTGCTTCACTCGCGATGCTCGTTCGCAATGACGAAGGGGTGTATTTGCAAACGATACCATCCCAAGTAATGAGGTATCCCGCTTGACCTCCGCCATCAGATTTACTACTCAATATTGTGCAGGAAGCGTCTGCAAGTGATATAGCTGGCTGACCGGAACGGATTCTTATTTCTCAGCAATGCGAGCCCTATGAATTTTCGGCAATCACTGTTGCTCGGCACTTCGGCGCTTGCCCTGAACGCAACCGCTGCGGGAATGGCGCTCCTGATTCCCGATAAGGCGCAGGCATCCTGCACGACGGTCAGCAGTGATACCACCATCAGCAACGCCGCCACCCCGTGCATTACTTGGGACAGCAGTAATATCAGTATTACGGGCGCTGGGACTATTACTGGATCGATTACCGGCATCCTAAGTGCTGGTAACACTGTCGGTACCCTTATTAACAGCGGCCTCATCAATGGCATTAATTATGGCATTTTTAGTGGCGGCGCTTTCGGCAGTGGCAGCATAAGCAGCATCAGCAACGACGGAACTATCAGTGGTGCCAATGCCGTCATTAATAGTGGAAATATCGCCGTTATTACTAATAACGGTCTCATAAACGGCTCAAATGGGAACGGGATTATCAATGATGGCACCATAGCTACCATAACCAATAACGGAACCATCAGCAGCAACTCCGCCGCTGTAAGTAATGGCAGCCAAATCGGTTCTATTGTCAATAATAGCATCATTAGCGGAGCTACCTACGGCATTGCAAACAACGGTAATGGTAGCACCAGCATTGGTACTATCACCAATAGCGGCACCATCAAGGCATATAACACTATCGCCTATGGCATAGATAATAGCGAAAATATCGGCACGATCAGCAACAGCGGCGCGATAAGCGGCACTAACAGTGTGAGCAGTAGCGGGAGCCAATACGGCATCTATAACGTTGGCAACACGGCTACCATCAGTACTATCAGTAACCTCACAAACGGCGTTATTAATGGCTCGCAGGTCGGTATCCACAATAGCGGGCGCATTGATGTGCTGAGCAATGGCGGCACCATCAGCAGTGGCTCTATTGGCATTGTCAATACTACCTATGATGGCGCGGGCGGGTTTAGTGAGGGAACCATTGGCACTATCACCAACAGCGGCACCATCGTAGGCAGTGGCTACGGCATCAACAACAGCGGTGTCATCGGCAGTATCAGCAATCTTGCAAGTGCAACAATTGATGGGATCAATAACCTTGGCTCCATAGGTGCCATCACCAACGCAGGCCTTATCGATAGCGCGTTCAGCAGCATCAGCAACCAACACCTCGCCACAATCGGTACCATCACCAACGTCGCAGGCGGCCGCATCGGCCACACCAACAACATTTGGGGCGTTTACAATATCGGCGTCATGGGAACCATTGCCAATAGCGGCAGTATCTTAGGCGACTCCGGCATTTATAATGTCGACATTCTGGGCAGCATCATCAATAACAGCGGCGGTTATATCAACGGTATCGTCAATGTCTGGACAGTTAGCGCCATCATCAATAACAGCGGTGGCACCATCAGCGGCGGTTACGATGGTATTTTTTATTTTGATGGAGCCACGATCGGCACCATCACCAACAGCGGCACCATCAGCGGGGAGCTTTTTTACGGCATTTACGGCGGCGGCAGCATTGGCACCATAGATAATGCTGCGGGTGGCATGATCAACGGAAACATCTACGGCATTCTTAATCCTGGCGGCAGCACTATAGGCACCATCACCAACAGCGGCACGATCAGCGGTGCAACCGGGGGGGTCTATAATAGCGGCACCATCGGCGTCATCACCAATCTCACAAACGGCTCCATCACAAACATTACCAACGCCGCAAGTGGCATCATCGGCGGCACCACCGCCTATTTCGGTATCGGCAACAGCGGCAGCGTTGGAACCATCACCAACAGCGGCAGCATCCTGGGCAGCAGCTATGGCATCCTCAATAACAGCACCCTGGGCAGTATCGTCAATAACAACGGCGGCACCATCCACGGCTATAACGGCGTCCTCAATAACGGGACGCTCGGCGCTATCATCAATAACGGCGGCGGCACGATCAGCGGCCCCTCCGCCATCGCCAACACCGGCAGCATCGGCGTGATTACCAACCGGGGCGCACTCATCGGCAGCGTCGGCGGCATCGGCAATTTCGGGGGCACCATCGGCTCCATCGTCAATGAAGGCCTGCTCAGCGGCGGCAGGAACGCCATCGCCAGCTATGGCGGCGCGCTTGGAGTGGTTTCCAACACCGGCACGATCAGCGGCAAT
>Ga0206917_1203_pt1 | contig 13660 bp, 10 predicted proteins | sample Alteio_BWOrgHeat_68_FD_152931 | JGI IMG/M metagenome (GOLD analysis project Ga0206917, IMG submission 152931) | Enriched cells from forest soil in Barre Woods Harvard Forest LTER site, Petersham, Massachusetts, United States -... | ecosystem: Environmental > Terrestrial > Soil > Temperate forest >...
TACGCGGATGCGAAATACGCGCACGGTATCGCGGAAACGTTTTCCGTCGACCAAACGCTCCATTCGCTGTTCGGTGCCTCGAAACTGGCGGGCGACGTGATCGCCCAAGAGTACGGTAAATACTTCGGCCTGAAGACGGGCATCTTCCGCGGAGGCTGCCTGACGGGACCCCATCATGCCGGGGTCGAGCTGCACGGATTTTTAAATTACCTCGTCATGACCGCGCTCAAAGAAAAGCCCTACACGATCTTCGGTTACAAGGGAAAGCAAGTTCGCGATCAGATTCACAGCCATGACGTCATCAACGCGTTTTGGCAATTCGCCCAAAATCCGCGGCCGGGCGAGGTCTACAATCTCGGTGGCGGAAAGCAAAACGCCGCGAGCCTGCTGGAATGCGTCGATATGATCGAACAGGCTTCGGGTAAAAAACCGAAGCTCACCTATCAGGATCAAAATCGCGTGGGCGACCACATCTGCTACTACTCCGACCTGCGCAAGCTGCAATCGCACTATCCAGAGTGGAAGCTCACGTATTCTCTGCCGCAGATCGTGGACCAGATGGTGCAGCTGATGTCGGACACAGCGAAGGCTTAAACTGGCACCGCGCCGGTTTCGCCGAGCACCCATGACCACGAGAGATATTTCGGATCTTGCGGCAATCCTTGTCGCTCGCGAATCCGTGCGGTCCAATGGGCTTTGAAGTTGTCTGCGGAATGGTACCTTATGAACCGCTCGATGGCGGGCGACTTAGTTCTCATCCCCACGTTCGCGAACGCCGACTGGAGCACTTTGGCGAAGGCCTTGGAGTTCCAAACATTCACGGGCCAACCGATTTTGAATCGGCGAACTGTCTGAGCCGCCCAGCCGAAGTCGTCTACGATCACGGGCCTGCCGGCGGCCGTGGCGCGAATGACAAAACTCGATGACCCCATGCGATAAGGGCCCGGCGTACACACCACATCGCTCGCCATCACGGCAAGCATCACTTCATCCAGGTCGAGGTGACGATCCACCATCACGATGCGATTCGCCCGCAGCAAGTCGCTGTACTTCTGCTGAATATGATCGCGAACAGCATCGCTAATCGGCCCTGCCAAAAGCAACCGATCGGCAGGCTTCAGCTTCGCCTTGCGAAAGGCTCGCAACAACAAGTCGACGGCAACCAGGTTATACAGGACGCCCAAAAAGCCCACGTAGTTGCTATCTTCCGGTACGCCCAACTCGCGGCGTGCTTCGGCCGGTTCCATCGGAGTGACTGGTTCAATAGGATCGGGCATCAATCGAAAATGTGAAGCCAAATCTGGATGCAGCCGGCGCATCATGTCATACGGAATCGAATCCAGAAAATGCAACACATCCCAGTTTGCGCGCGGCAACATAAACCGCGACGCAATGCGCCGCACGTGCTTCCGCCAATGCGGGGCCGGGTAAGCGAACGTGCCTCGAAAGAAGAGTCCCTCGGCCTCGACGCCCGGCGGCCACCCGAACGGCCGACGCATCATCCGACGCATTCCTAAATGCACGGTCGCATGATCGGCGTACGGAATCCAGATCTGGTCCGGCTGCCGACGCTTCATGAGCGTGTCGAGTGTTTCGAACAGCTTCGGCATCTCACGCGGGGAGTCGTAGCCGGGCTCCAGCGATTCGTCCCATTCGACGCCCGACATCACATCTTGCAGATGAATGCCGTACTGCTTGGCTTGCGACGCGCCGGCGCAGCTCAATACGATCGTTTCTTGATTCAGCTCGGCGAGGCCACACAGCATGTGGCGCAGATACGGCGCGTGATGACCGGTTAGATCAGGTTCGACAATAAGCACCCGCATCGGCGCGCCTAACTAGGCCGTAATTGCCGAAATCGTAAGATTCCCGCACCAACCTTCACCGTCCACTCAGGTCCGTACGATTTCGCCACGGTGGAGCTTCAGATACTCCTCGCGAATCCAATGATACGTCCGCTCCATACCATCTCGTAGCCGAATTCCCGGGGCCCAACCCAAATACTTCTTGATCAACGTGTTATCGCTGTTACGACCGTTCACACCCTTGGGAGCGGAAAGGTTGTGCCGGTGCTTGAATTCGACGCCGGCGATGTCCTCGACCATTTCGACCAGGCCGTTGATCGTCGTCAGCTCGTCGCTGCCGAGGTTGATCGGTTCCTCGATATCGCTGTGCATGATTTTGAGGATGCCCTCAACGCAGTCGTCGATGTACATGAAGCTGCGGGTTTGCTTGCCGTCGCCCCAAATCTCAATTTCGTCGGCGCCGGTTTCGACGGCGTTGATGATCTTGCGGCACACCGCGGCCGGGGCCTTTTCGCGGCCACCGTCCCACGTTCCATGCGGACCGTAGACGTTATGGAACCGCGCGACCCGCGTCACGAGGCCAAAGTCCTCGCGGAAATGGCGGCACATCCGCTCCGAAAAGAGCTTCTCCCAGCCGTAGCCGTCCTCCGGCATGGCCGGGTAGGCGTCCGCTTCCTTGAGCGGCACGACATCTTCACTCCGTTGCTTGTCGGCGTTGTAAACGCATGCGCTCGAAGCATAAAAGAAGCGATCGACCTTTGCTTCCTGTGCGGCTTGCAATAGATGCGTGTTAATGAGCACGCTCAGCATGCACAGCGCTTTGTTATTCTCGATGAACCCCATGCCGCCCATGTCAGCGGCCAGGTTGTAAACTTCGCTCACGCCGCGGCAGGCCTTCACACAAGCTTCACGCAATTTTAAATCGGCTTGTACGTTTTCGACGTCGTCGAATTGTTGGTACCACTCGTCAAATGGTTTGACGTCGACGCTGCGGATCCGCGTGTACCCCGCGTTGCGAAAATGCGCAACCAGATGTCCGCCAATAAATCCACCACCGCCTGCAACAAGGATCAGTTTATCCTTCATGCCTATGCTTTCTGTTGACTGCTATCAAGCTGTCGATTGAATACCGGAATAGACGCTACGAGCCAGCCCATGGCATGCAGCGGGTGCCCCAAGATGCCGCCCCATGTTTTCTCCCTCATTTTAACACGCGAGCGCAACTCGACCAAGCGATGGCGCGCCGTCCCTACGACCGATACAGCCGATTCCAACAACTTGTTGTGTCGAATCGACTCCCCCTGCCAGCTTCGATTTCTTGACACTGTTTTGGGGCACCGTTAGGATTGCGATAGGTGGAAAACGCCGGCCAAATCGCAGTATTTTCGTATTTCGACTTGGCAGGCGCTGATCCCAATTTGCGATTTTTCGCGTGATTCGAGCCACATCGCTTCACCCCATCGTATAGGATTTAGTGCGATACTTTTCTCGTTCTGCACTTCTTTGCAGCTAGACTTGCGACGGGGGGCGTTGCAACGACTTTTGCCGGATGCGAGGAGAGCCTGATCAGATTGCGTGGCATCGTTTTTTGCGACAACGCTGCGAATGTTAGCAATTGCAGCGACGCCGAAATTGACGCCATGGAACCTGCGGTCGGTCGGTAGGCTAGTTCGTTCACGCGCTCCACACTTCCATTGATGATGCAGGCGCTGGCTTTGAAGGAGTTTCCGCTGTGAAGGGTCAGACCGAAGACGTTGGAGGCGATTCTGGAACCGCCATCTTAAGCGCTGGTATGGGACGAGGCACATTTCATTCAAGCCTGCACTACACTCCGGATTCCATCGAAACCGACGAGAGTGGTGAACACGTGGTGCAGGTAAGCCAACGCGCGTTTTCACGCCGAGTCGGCTTTCGCTACAGCATGCAGGTGATTCTCAATAGCCTGCCGCTACTGGCTGCAGATATCCTCGCGATCACGGCCACGATCGGCATCTGCCGGGTCATTTTTTATAAGTTGGGCTTTGTCTCGGTCGGCATGGACGTCTCGGAGTGCCTGCTGCCCGTAGCCACCGGCTTTGTCTTGCTGAATTTTGAGCTCGATCTCTACCCTGGCGCGCGATTGAGCCCGGTCGAAGAGCTGCGCAGGTTAATCGTTTCCGTTACGTGCATGTTCGTCGTGTGGGGCATCGGGGCCGCCATGGCCCGTGGCACGCTCGCTGTACAGCTGTGGTTCTTGATCATCGTCTATCCTGCCTGCGCGTTTGCCCTGCCCATCGCCCGCACCTGGACGCGGCACTTGCTCGGCAAATTCACAAACTGGGGATTGCCGGCCTTGGTGTGCGGCGACGACGCGGCTGCCGTTCGTTTGTACTATTGGCTTGCAGACAACCACCATCTCGGCTTGCGACCGGTCGGTGTTATCGGCAATCGTGAAACGCTGGACGCCGGCGATGACGATAAATGGTACCTCGGCTCGTGGAACGAAACCCAGGAAGTCGCAGAACGGAAGCGAGTGTTTTGGGCCGTCGTCGTGCCACCGGAAGACCGATCGACCTCGATCTCCTCGCTGATTGCCGATTATTTGTTTACGATTCCCCAGGTGCATGTGCTGTCAGAACTGACCGGGCTGCCCGATCATTGGAATCCGCAGCAGCTCGACGGCCTGACCGGCATCCATTTGCAGCAAAACTTGATGCTGCCATTGCCGCGACTCACAAAGCGGTGCATGGATTTTGTCGCTGCGATTCTCGTCGGAATCCTGCTGCTGCCGCTGCTGTTCTACCTTGCGGTCGCGGTCAAAATGTCATCGCGCGGGCCGATCGTTTTCGGTCACACACGCATCGGCCGTAACGGTCGCCGCTTTAAAGCCTTGAAATTCCGCACGATGTTCCAGGACTCGAACCTCGTGCTCGAGCAGTATTTGGAAGCCAACCCCGATGCAATGGAAGAATGGCAGCGCGATCACAAGTTGCGCTTCGATCCGCGCATTACGCGCATCGGCCGATTCCTGCGCAAAACGAGTCTCGATGAGCTTCCCCAACTTTGGAACGTTATCTGGGGCGATATGAGCCTCGTCGGTCCGCGGCCGATCGTGGATGCGGAGATCGCCAAATACGGTCCCTACTACGGCTTCTACACAATGGTGAAGCCCGGTATCACCGGTCTGTGGCAAGTTTCCGGCCGCAACAACACCACCTACGACGAGCGCGTGCAGCTAGACGCATATTACGTCCGCAACTGGTCGCCTTGGATGGACGTCGTGCTCTTATTCAAAACGATCCGCATCGTGCTGTTCGCCAAAGGCGCTTACTAAGGCTCGAGAGCAAGATTCGATCTAAACCGCTGATCGCGCACCGAAACCATGTCGGCACCCAATCTCGATCAGCGGCCGGGTCTGGCGATCCTTTTGAATTCGGTTACGCCATACCACGTCAATCTTCACCGATTGGTCGCAGCTGGAATTCCTGAGCTAAAGTTCCATGCGCTCATTTCCCACGGCGCCGCCGACTTCAAATGGCGTGTGGAAGGCATTCCCCCGGAAATCAATCTCGTTCGATTCGGCCGCGATGACGAGCACCCGCTCGATAATCCGCTCCGCCATCCGCTTTGGGACTGGAAGAAAGGCGGACGGATTATCCGACACATTCGGCAAAACCGTGTGCAGGCCGTAATTATTAATGGTTACCGCTTCGTGTCGTATCTGCGCGTGATGGACTACTGCTACCGCGCCGGTATCCCGTTCTTCCTCAACAGCGACAGCAACATCCGCGCAGAATGGCCGCTCAGCCCTTCGAAGAGCTTCTCCAAACGCACGATCTATAGCTGGTGGATTAAGCGCGCGTCAGGTGTCATGCCCATGGGCAGGCTAGGGGACCAGTTTTTCACCAAATACGGCGCCGATTCGAACCGTTTTTACCATGTGCCCTGCTGGCCCAATTACGACTCGTTTGCCAGGGTCGATCAGGAACAGTTGCAACGATTTCGCCAAAAGTACCGGTTGAATGACGAGCGTAAGTACATTCTTTACCTTGGTCGCCTGGTGCCAGATAAGCGGGTAGACTTGCTCATAGATGCCTTTGCCGAGGTTGCCGACGATCGGCCCGATTGGGATTTGCTGATCGTCGGCGATGGGGTCTTACGAGACGAGCTTCACCAACGCGTGCCCGAGAGATTGCGATCGCGCGTGGTGTGGACGGGGTTCGTCGACGGCGCCGAGACGATTGCTGCCTACCATGCGGCGGAAATTCTCGTGCTGCCGAGCGATATGGAGCCTTGGGCACTGGTAGTTCAAGAAGCCATGGCGGCCGGCCTGGTCGTGATTTCCAGCGATCGGCCCGGCGCTACGTATGAATTAATTGAAGATGGGAAAAGCGGACGAGTTTTTCCCGCCGGTAATAAACAAGAACTAAAACGCGCGCTGCTCGAGATCACCCCCGCAGATGCGCTCGAACGCTACAAACAACAATCCCGAGACCGGCTCGCTTATTGGAGAGAAATCGCTAATCCGGTTGCCGAGATCCGCCGAGCGCTTTGCGACGTCGGCGTATTGAAGTCCGGGAAGGTCGATTTGATCGACGCACAGCAAGCCGTTCAGGCGGCCAATCGATAGAGCACCATGGCGCAAGGCTTAGCCCAACTTCCGTATACTCGCACGATTCCGGCAACGAATGGCCGCGATGGTTGGATTGCGTACATGCGGGCCGGAAGCCTGTCCGTTTGGCTGCTCACGCTGCTCCTTCCGTTCTTGCTAGTCAAGGATTGGTCCTCGTGGAACGAGTTGGGTGAAGAAGGCGTCGACTTCAAGAAGTACTTCTACGTGGGCTTTGCCGTCATTTGCGCCGCCCACCTGACACTTGGTCCTTCGCCCTGGCTCACCGCGCCGTTCAAGATTCTTAAGACTTGGTCGGGGCTGATGCTCACGATCTTCTGCGGGTTCGAATTGTTGGTTTCGCCGCTGTCGTTGGTGCCGAAGACTAGCGCCGTGTATGCCGTCGGTACATGGGGCGTGATGCTCATTTGCATGCTCTATTGGCAGAGCGACTATAGAATCTTGCAACGCATGACCTGGGTCGCAGGCATGGTGGCATTTGCGTGGTTGTTTTTTTTGTCCTTAAAGCTCGGGCTGCGCTTCGGCCAGGCCATCGGCGGTATCAACCGCAATACGACGGGTATCGCTGGCGTCGGCGCCATGATTTGCTGCATGGTCTACCCACGCAGGGAAATTCGCTGGGCAGGTGTTGCGCTCGCATGGCTCTTCGCCCTCGCGACTACCTCGCGTGGCTCGCTCGTGGCATTGGCCGTCTTCGCTATTACCTACTACGCTGCGTATAAGGGCACCTACCGCGCGATCGTTCACGGGCTAATCGCCACGGCGGCGTTCGGCGTCGTCGTATTGGTTTATCCGCATCTGCGGCACGCCATTACGAACGATGTGTTTATGGTGCATGACAAAGCGCGGGGTATGGGGAGCGGTTTCACCGGGCGCGTTGACGCTTGGAAACAGGCCATCAACGCGTTCTGGAAAAACCCCATTTTAGGCTACGGTTTTCGAGCCTCGACCCAGGAAACCCACGGCGGCTACGGCGGCATCCACAGCGGTTACCTGAAAATCTTGGTGGAAACTGGTTTCGTCGGCGGATTTCTCGTCATCGGCGCCGTCCTAGTCGAAGCGGCACGGCGCCTTCGGCTGGTGTTGCAGCTCCAATCAATGCCCCAAAATGCAATCCCGGGTATCGACACGGCGGAGTCGATGCGCATCAACGCGCTCGTGTTCGCCACCCTGATGATGACGCTCACGCTTTGGATCTACGAGCAGGTCTACATCAACCTTGGGTCGATCGTATCCGTCGTGTTGTTCCTGATGCTCGTCGCACCGGCTTACGTGCCCATAGTTCCCAAAAAAGAGCGCCGCTGACGTTGCCGGCTACTGTCCGATCGGTCCGCACGGCCGTCAATTTGCGTAATTTGTCTCGGCACGGCATCTCGGCTTAATATACTTGTCGTGGCGCGATCTTTCTTATCTGTATCCAAGTGCAACGTCCCGTCGACGACACCAAGACTAAATTGCCATTGCGCATCCGGGCTGACGCATGAAAGAACTAAAAGCGCTAACCGGGCTGCGTGCAGTGGCGGCGATTTGGGTGCTCTTTTTTCACTCCAGTTTTGGAAGCCTGCCGTTCATACCCGGCGTCGTAGCCTCGATTCTCACCGCTGGCTTCGCCGCCGTGTCTCTATTTTTCGTCCTGTCTGGCTTCATCCTGACGTACAACTATTTTCCGATGGAGCCGTCGCCGCAGCCACACAAAAGATCCGGCCGGTATGCCATCGCTCGATTCGCCCGAATTGCGCCGGTTTACTTTCTCGGGTTCGTACTCGGCGCGATTACCGAGGGGCAGTTACTCGATCCGGCGAACAACCCTTTGCCCCCGTTGTGGCTCAACGTTCTAACTTTTTTCGGTTTGCAGAATTGGACATTCGCGCACGATTGGATCAATTATCCAAGCTGGTCCGTGTCGTGCGAAATCTTCTTCTACGCTACGTTGCCGTTTCTCCTTCACGCGCTCAATCGGATGAAACCGAACGCGGCGCCAATCTTGTTGCTCCTCTCGGGCATCGCGGCGACGACCGTCGGCGTGCTGGGCGCGTATACCGCCCATGGTTCGAATCCCGAATTCGCGGTTCGCTATTTGCCGCTTCTCCGATGGCCCGAGTTCGTGACCGGCGTGTTTCTCGGCTACATCTACAAACTTGGGCGAACGCCAAAGTTCATCGAATCGCACGGCGATGTGGTCGCAATCTTCGGGACCCTGTTCGCCGCGGCGGTCATCGTGGTCTTTCGTGAGCCTGCGATCTTTCTTCATTCGGGCGGACTCACCATCCCTTTCGCGATCGTCATTGTTGGGCTCGCCGAAGCGCGGGGACCGATCTACCGACTGCTCGCCAATCCAATTGCGTTGGCACTCGGCGAGGCGAGTTACAGTCTCTACGTCCTTCAATTTCCTGCCAAATATCTGGCGGGCGAAATGTGGACGCATTTCGCTGGCGAGGCGGCAAAGCCAAACTGGTTTCGTGGCGTAACTTTCTTCGGGATCATCGTTTTCTCCGTATTGGTAAACAAACTCTTCGAAAACCCTGCGCGAAGAGCGATCTTGAAGCTCGCGCGATCGCGCAGCGCTCCCGCTGCTTCGCCTGCATGAGTCGTGGCGCGAGCTCGAAAATCGAATAAATGACCTCGGCACCAAAAAGCGAAACGAACCGCCCGTTAATATGGGCGATGGGACCTTTCCCACCACCGGTCACGGGGATGACGGCGCTTACAGAAAAATTCGTGCAAGGTCTCCAGCGAAAGCTGCCCGTAAGAATCTCGAGCTGGAGTTCAGGCGACGATCGGCAACGCCCGCATAAGCGTGCTCTTCGTGTTCTCCGCGCACTCTCCTGCCTGGCCAAGCTCAAAATCCACGGCCGGGTCCGAAACGCGCGCCTGTACGTAACTGCCAACAACAAAGCGGGCCTGCATCTCACTCGGCTGTTCGTGCAAACGGGCCGCCGCCTGGGCTACACCGTCTACCTACATCACCACACCTACAATTTCATCGATGCCTTCGACTCCAAAATGGCGGCAATCAATGAGTCGATGGGGCCTGGCGACGTCCACGTCGTGCATTGCCCGCAGATGATCGAAGACTTTCAGCGACAGTACCCCGTGCGTTGCAAGTTCGAATACGTCTATCCAAGTATCGTTTCGATGCCGCTGGGCAAGCCGCGGACAACGCTATCAACGCCATTTCGGCTGGGAATGTTGGCGAACCTCACGATTGAAAAAGGCTTGGATATCGTGTTGAACACGTTTCAAGCGCTCCGCGAAAAAAACGCCAATGTGCGACTCACGTTAGCCGGACCTTGTGGCACGGTGGAAGCCGAACGACTAATCGCATCCGCGGTGAAAGTGCATCCAGGCCTCATCGAGCACATTGGCCCCGTCTTCGGCGAACGCAAACAGCAATTTTTCGATTCGATCGACGGCTTCCTGTTTCCTTCGCAGACCGAATCGTGGGGAATCGTTCTCAACGAATCCCTCGCAGCCGGCGTTCCGGTGATCGCGACCAATCGCGGATGCCTTCGTACGCTGGTCGGTGGCCGCGGCGGGGTGGTCGTCGACGACCCGACAAAGTACGTTGATACAGCCGTCCACCAAATCGAAGCGTGGATCAACAATTTGGGCGATTACTTGGCAGTTTCCCAGGCTGCTATCGAACAGGCTGATTACCTTCATCGCGAGGGTGCGCTCCAACTAGATCAAGTAACGACGCGCATGTGCACGCCCGATGCCGCCATGCCGTCCGATCGCAGTTAAACCACGATGCGAATCATAGTCCACGATTACGCCGGCCATCCCTTCGAGGTGCAGCTAAGCCGCGAGCTTGCCGCCCGCGGCCATCACGTGATGCACTTGTATTGCGAATCGACCCTCACGCCGCGCGGCGCGCTCTCCCGCAGCGCGACCGATCCACGCACATTCGATATTAGTGGCGTCGGCCTTTCGGAAACGATTCCAAAGACCAGCTTCTTCAAACGCTTCCAACTTGAATCACAATACGCGCAAAAACTTCTCGCCGTTTGTGAACAGTTTCAACCCGAAGTGATTCTTTCCGCGAATACGCCTTCGATACCACAATACCGGCTCGCCAAGTGGTGCAAAGCCCGCAAGGTGCGGCTCGTTTCGTGGGTGCAAGATATCTACGGCCTTGCGGCTTTTCGATTGCTGAGCAAAAAGCTGCCGATCGTTGGCCACGCCGTCGGGCAGTATTTTATTCATCTCGATAAGTATTCCGCTCGCCGAAGTTCCGCGCTCGTGGTCATCAGCGACGACTTCAAAAAAGTCTTCCGCCGCTGGGGCGTTGAAAAATCCCGTCTTCACACAATCCAAAATTGGGCGCCCCTCGAAGAAATGCCCCAACGCCCGCGCGAGAACGATTGGTCGCGCGCACAAAACCTCAGCAGCGGTCTCCGCTTCATCTACGCCGGCACGCTGGCCATGAAGCACAACCCCGCGCTGCTGCTCGAGTTGGCCCGCACGCTGGATCAACCTTCCCGCGGCGAGCTGATCGTCGTATCCGAAGGCCCCGGCGTTGAATGGCTCAAAGCACAAGCGGAAGAGCACAAGGTAAAATCGCTCCGCTTCATGGGCTTTCAGCCATTCGAGTCCCTCCCGGACGTCCTCGGCAGCGCCGATGTCCTCGTCGCGATCCTCGAAGCCGATGCCGGCGTGTTCAGCGTGCCCTCCAAGGTCCTGAGCTACTTCTGCGCGGGCCGCCCTGTGTTGCTGGCGGTCCCCAAAGAAAACCTGGCCGCAAAGATTGTCGAACAAGCGCGAGCCGGTTTAGTCGTCGGCCCAACGGAGATCAGCGCCTTCTGCTCCGCTGCCCGCCGACTTCTCGATGGCCCCCAACTCCGCGAGCAAGCCGGAAAAGCGGCCCGCGAATACGCTCAAAAGAACTTCGATATCCGCCGCATCGGCAAGGAATTCGAAACCATTCTCGAGGCCCCGGCGCCCTCTTGATTGAATGATGTTGGTCTCGTGGTGGGCGATTCCCGGCGTATTTCTTCAAATCGCCACCTATCTCCAAAAATTCTTTCAACTTTCGCTAGCGGCGGCCAATAACGCAGCCCGAGCGGCGAAATTCCTTAAGGACGGCCCGAGTGACGGCCTTTCCACTGGGATTTCTGATCAGTTTTGGACTTTTGGGGATAGCCGCCCGGCACTTCGTACCCGCCTTTCCGGCAGCCGTCGTGACGTCCCTGCAGCGTGAGGAGCGCGTTTTATGATCAAGCGAGCAATTTTGGTGGGTACGGGCCTCGGCCTGACCTCGCTGGTGCTATTCGGCCGCGATGCGGCCAGCTATGTCAAAACCTCTTACCATCGGGTGACCAGCACTGTTCAAGACCAGGTGCCGATGGACTTCCAAATCGATCGGGCCAAGCAAATGGTCCGCGATCTGGACCCCGAAATCCGCAATTCGATGCACGTCATCGCCAAGGAAGAAGTCGCGCTCGATCAGCTGAATCAGCAAATCAACGGCAACCAAGAGAAGGCTGACAAAGACAAGAAAGATATTCTCCACCTGCAAGCCGACCTCGAACAGAACAAGGCCGTTTACCATTACGCCAGCCAGACCTACACATGCGACCAGGTCAAGCACGAGCTCACGAACCGCTTCAGCCGTTTCAAAGTGGCGGACGACACACTCGCCAGCATGAAACAAATGCGTGATGCGCGGCAAAAGAATCTTGATGCCGCCCAACAAAAGCTGAGCGCGATGATCAACGCCCGCCGCAAGCTCGACGTCGACGTCCAAAATCTCGAAGCCAAGCGCAAGCTCGTCGAAGTCGCTCAGGCTTCGAGCGACTATGTGTTCGACGACAGCCAGCTCGCTCGTGCGAAGGATCTCATCAACGACATTCGCACTCGGCTCGACGTAGCCGCCAAACTGGCGAATGCGGACGTGAACGTCCAAACGGAAATTCCGCTGGATAGCGCCGCTCCGCAGGACATCACCGACCAGGTGACCGAGTACTTCAAGCTGGGCGACAAGGCCGAGAAAGTCGCCAAGACCGAACCCGCGAAGGAAACCGAAGTCACCACTGTTTCGCTCGCCCACGAGTAAGCCCCACGAGCTGAGAGTCGAGCGACGGGAGCCGGAGCGCTCCGCCCTCGACTCTCACTCTCTTTGCATGGGGCTTTCACGCGACCTGGTCAATCGTGAACATCTGGCACTCGATCTTCGACTCTAGACCTTCGGCTCTCTCATGTTTCCTACCTGGCGAATGCGACTCCGTGAAGCACGCGTAGCGTACCGAGATGGCCGCTACGACGATGCTACGGAAGTGCTCTCGGACGACAAACTTCGCCAGTTCCTCCCCGCCAAGAAACTCGCCCAAGAAGTGGCCGGCAAAATCCTCAAACGTGCTGGCGATCGCTTCGCAATCGGCGATTCCTCGGCCGGCTGGCGCGACGTCAATACGGCCGACCGACTCGGCGGCGAGCCCGATGCGATCACCCTCCTTCGCCAAAATTACCAAGACCATTCACTCAGCGATGTTCGCCATTGCCTCGCCTCAGGCCAACCAGCAACCGCGATCACGCGCTTGGAAAAGCTCCACAAGCGCGGCCTTTCGACCGAGCGGACCCGCGACCTTCAGCAAATCGCTTCGGCCATGCAACAAGCTCAGCAGCTAGCCACCCGCGGGCATTTTTCCGAAGCGGCATCCGCGTTAAGCGGTGCAATTCGCGTGGCCCAGCTTCAACAACCGGAACCGGGTACAATGGATGAAGTTGCGGCCTACCTGCAGTCCGAGCGCGATCGCTGGCAAACCGCCGCGGGCGACTGTCAGCGACTCAGCGCCGAGATGCACACCGCCTTGGCGGCAGAAAATTGGAGCGTTGTCCTCACCGCCGCCGATTCCCTGCTCGCCCTGGCACCCCAGCACGTGGCCGCGACTCAAGCCCGGCGACGTGCATGGAAAGCCGTGGGAATGGACGTAACGCAACTTCACGTTCGCCAACCGGGCCGGGGTCCAGTTTCGCTTGCCGTCAACAATAACATCGGTCGCCGGGGCCGGCCGTCCACTCGTCCCACATCGCGCTCCAGTGAGGTCGACACCGTGCTCGGCAACGAAAATCCACAACGAGCGCTCATGTGGGTGGATGCCGTCGGCGGCTTCCTGGTCTGTCTGGATGACACAATCACCATTGGCCAACCGTCATCTGGCGACAGCGTCACCTTGCCCATCCTCGCGGATTTGTCTCGCCGCCACGCCGTCATTCGCCGCGACGCCGGAGCCTACATCCTCGAACC
>Ga0206917_1204_pt1 | contig 13644 bp, 11 predicted proteins | sample Alteio_BWOrgHeat_68_FD_152931 | JGI IMG/M metagenome (GOLD analysis project Ga0206917, IMG submission 152931) | Enriched cells from forest soil in Barre Woods Harvard Forest LTER site, Petersham, Massachusetts, United States -... | ecosystem: Environmental > Terrestrial > Soil > Temperate forest >...
ACAAATTACTTGATCTATATGATTTCTTAAAAGAACTTCAAAATAATGCAATGCTGGATACATTGCCTCACAGAGAAGGATATTTTCATTATACTTTTGGATAATTGCTACGGGGTCATTATTCTCGCCACCATAAGGATTAAGCCTATCTTTTGAAAAAAAACTTATTATTCTTTCAATACTTAGAATTGTCATTGAAAAATCTCTTGTAAAAAGCCGGATAGTGCTTTATATTGTTGTATAGATACTCCGGTTTTCTTCCCCTGATTGTTCAGTGTTCAGATGCCGGAGTTTTTTTATAATCCATAGATAAAGTATCACTTGATGCTTTGCAATGAGCTTATGGTCGAAATACTCTTCTGATTTTGTCTGTCCGTAGGGGTCGACCCGTTTAGCATTCCTCTTTTATGGCAGGTCTTGTCAAAAAAGAGAATTTCAACCTTCTTTATCTATTTTTACGTAACGCTCCCTAGAATCTACCTTCTTATTATTTCACAACCCCTTTTAATAAGGTCAGGTAAACCGATAAAATAATCATCTTTTAATCCATCCAGTATGTATAGGCGTTTAACATTTTTAAGTCCTGATAAGTCATTAACGTATGTGGCGGTAATATCTAATTCTATGACATTGCTAAGGGTTGATACATCCACAACGGGGGTGCTTCTTAAATTCAGCGTATGTACATTTCCTAGAGCTGATACGTCCTTAACAAATGTTCCATTCAAATCTAACGTATGGGCAGTACCTAAGGCTGATACGTCCGTAAGTTTTGAATATGCAAAATTTAAATGGAAAGATATGGAATCAGAACCCATCCATTTTGCAAGTTCATTACATTGCTGAGAGTTAAGTGGAAAAGGAAGAAAGAGATTTTGTTTTTTATACTTGCTACCATCCATGAGTTGCGGGAAACGCTCTTCAGTTATTGTCATTCTTAAGGGGATCATAGGATCGCACCTTAATATTTCCCAACGACCACATACAGTTCCCGATGCCTTTGGGAGATCTTTGAATTTCAAGATACGGATGAGAATTTCATCCGGCAAGTCATTTACATGGCTAACTTGTTGAGCGACAGATCGAGGAATAACCAATTCTTTATGTTTCACAGATGGATTTTCAATAGCCTGTAAGGATGATAAAGGTATAAGAACACTTGCAGAGAGACAAACATAAAAAAAGCTCACAAGCTTATTCATAATCTTTTAACTCCATAATTATTAATAATCTATATTATGTAACTATGTAGGAAATATTAAATTTACAAGAGGCGTGATCAGAAAAATAATGTTGCCTTAATATAGGTAAATAAGCAGTCTTCCTTACCCTGCAAATTGTCCATCGGACAGATCAAAACTCATAAGCCGCTCATACCCAAGAACGTACAGACTTTGATCACAAAACTTGAGACTTTCGCTATAGTCCTTAACAGAGAGAGAAAAATGATCAAGCAAGTGTTTTTTCCTTTTTGAACAAGAGGTCATCCACGATTTCCATACAAATTTCTTCAAAAGGCTGATTTTTGTCAATGCAATTCTTTATCCCCAAAATGACCGATTGAATCTCAGGACTCAAGGTTTGCGATGGGTTCTCTCCATTCTTGGGCCAGGAAGCATCTCGAGTCGCTTTATCTGGCCACCTTGAATACATAATCCATTCCCCTTCCGATGTTTTGTGAAGACATGAGCCTAATGCCCCTCGATGATCAATGAAATGGGTTGCAATTTGGTTCCAGAGCTTTTTATATTCCTCTTCAGAACCTGGATGGATATGGGCTTTGTATAGAACTGCAAACATTTATTTCCCCTTTTTTATTCACAACCGTTGCAGTAACCACGACTTTGGGGTTACATCTTAATATACATAGATACACTTGGAGAACCCTTTATGCGAGCAGAAATCGAATCCATCGTGAAACAAATTGAACAAAGCCTTTCTTTGTTACGGAGGCATCTTTGACTGGGATAAAGCTTTAAGTCACCTAAAAGATTTGAACGCTCAGGCTGAATCCCCTGATCTATGGAATAATCAGGCGTTGGCTCAGAAACTCTTAAAGGAACGAGATGCTTTAACTACGTCCATTAATCGCATTCAGCATCTTCAAACTCAACTGAGCGATCATGTTGAACTCATTGCTCTGGCAGAAGTGGAAGGGGATGCGACCCTCATCGAAGAATCTGAAAGACAGTTAGAAGCGCTATCTAAAATATCTGCTCGATTTCAACTAGAAACGTTGCTATCCGGGGAAGCCGATAACAATGATTGTTTTCTTGAAATTAATGCTGGAGCCGGCGGAACCGAAGCTCAAGATTGGGCTTCGATGCTTTCCCGTCTTTACAGCAGGTGGGCAGAATCTAAAGGATACAAACTCGAAATTTTAGAAGAAAGCCCTGGCGAAGAAGCGGGAATAAAGTCTATTACTTTAAAAATTATGGGCCACCAGGCCTATGGATGGCTGAAAACGGAAAGTGGCGTCCATCGATTGGTGCGCATCTCTCCTTTTGATTCAAACGCCAGGCGTCATACCAGTTTTGCCTCCGTTTGGGTGTATCCTGTCATTGATGAATCCATTGATATTGCGATCGAAGACAAAGATTTGCGGATCGACACGTATCGTGCTTCAGGAGCTGGTGGGCAGCACGTGAATAAAACAGAAAGTGCCATTCGTATTACTCACATGCCCACAAACATTGTTGTTCAATGCCAAAGTGATCGATCTCAACACCGGAATCGAGCTCAAGCGATGGCCATGTTGAAAGCCCGCTTATATGAGCTTGAACTTCGTAAGAAAGAAGAAAAGCTGTCCGCTCAAAGTGCTAGTAAAACAGATATTGGGTGGGGTCATCAAATTCGATCCTATGTTTTACAGCCCTACCAAATGGTGAAAGATGCTAGAACTGGTGTGGAGCGCGGGAATGCAGCAGCCGTTCTTGATGGAGACATCGATTGTTTTCTAGAAGCATCTTTAGCCATGCGCATCGGAGGGGTTGATCAGGGAAGTTAATTCTGACATTTTTTCTCAGAATTGCCTTGTTTTTTGCATCACTTGCTCTATTTCGTAAGGTATAGAAAGGTTTTATGATGCAGCCTACTTCATACACATTGTCTTATACTCCTGGCGCCTCTCAAAGAGGTGATGATGGTTTTTTCAACTTGAAGAAAAAGGTCATTCAACGATTTGCTCGAGAATCTCCACAACCTCCAGATGGACTTGCCGGGATCAATCTCGTAACAACAAAAAAATATAAAAGTATTTATCCTTCTTCAGATAGCATTTCTAAAAATGTCCATAGGGTATTTCAGAGCCTTGGTTTAAAAGCCAGAGAGCGCTTTTCTCGGGATTATAAACCGATTGATCATTTAGGAGGTGCAAGTCCAGAGAATCGACTGCCTTTACATGGTTTCATGACGACAAACGACTTCAATCGAGACTTAGAGCTTTGGCCTAAGTCAGGCAACACTTTTGAAGATATGGATATTCTTATAAATTAGGGTCTTTTAATCCCCTTAAAAACGCATTGGCTAGGTTGCGCATCATGAAAAAATAAGCATCTTCATCCGCTTCTAACCCAATACCCAGGTAATCCAATATTTCGATTCGTGTTCGGGTTTTATCGAGTAATGAATGAATTGTATCAATAGGGAATTGAGGTTCCGTGAAGACGCATCTCACTTTTTGAGCACGAATATATTTAGAAATCCGCAATAAATGTTGGGCATTAATCCCATAATGACCGTCCCCAATCAAAACACCAATAGATTTTGTTTTAAAATGACGATCAAAATATTGCGTTCCATCATGATAAACCACATACGGCTTATTGATGACTGGAATCAAGAGTTGTTTCAGCTCTTGATCTAATTCGTTCAATCGACGAATGGTGATTTCAGAATTTTCCATATAAATTTCTTTATGATCAGGATCAAGGGTCCCCAACTCCCGAGCAATAACTCTGACAATGGTTTTTGCATTTTCTGGGTCAAGCCACAAATGACCATCTGTCATAGGAAAATCCCCCTGTTCGTGACAATGATCTGCATGACCGCAATTTTCTTTTGAGGGGGAGTGGTGGCTATGCCTCCCCCACATCCCCCCTTGTCGCACCCGATAAAGTATCATTCCAGGTTTGTTCATCAATGTAATGACATGCTGGCAATTCTTAAGTGAGCCCATAATGCCTTGCAAAGGGGTTTCATAAGACGGGCCAACCCAGACGACAACATCGGCTGCCTTAATTTGTCGCACCTCCAGAGGGGTTAGGAGCTGCGTATGAGGGGATCCCTCCCCGCTGAGTAACAAGGTAGGTGCTTTTAAGCCAGACATTACCCCAGCAACAAGAGAATGAACTGGTTTTAATGTGACAACAACGCTCGGAACATCAGCTCGAACGTTAAGGGTCAACCCTAAGAGCATTAAGAAAAAGAAATATATACGATTCAACATCTTCTTAAGCAGTAGGGGAATCAAAGAGGTGTGTCAAGAAATTCCAAAAGGCACAATGAAAGAAATATTTTAATAAATATTTAATTAGAACATTGACTCTCTGCCAAAAGTCGCACAGGATTGGAGATGAAATCTCATTTTTGTGAACCAGGAGGAAAAAATAATGATGCAAAAATTAAAAAAAATAAGGTTAAGCGCCGTTTTGATTGCTCTTTTGTCAGGAATATCAACCACAACATCTGCGTCAACAGGCTCTTGCCCGTGTCATACCGATGGTTTCTCCTTCGGTTTGGGAGTTGGCGTAAAATTTGTAAATTTAAAGAATGTCATAACGGAGACAACTTCTACGGGGGTTCAAGCACGATCTTTTGATGATTTTACAAACACATCTAGTCCAACCATCGGTGTCTATGCGCGAAAGTATTTTCCAAATCTCGTCCCTTTGCCAATCTTTTTAGGAATTGATTTAGAATACTTAACGCAATTACGCAAGAAAAATATGTTTAATGCTACGAACATCGGAGGCACTCTGGGTGAGGGTTACCAATATCGTGAGCGTTTGGATGCCCGAGCTATGGTAGGCGCACAAATTTTAAGCTGTTCTCAGATTGACTTTTGGGGTCAAGTTGGTTTAGCGGTTACAAATTTTGATTATCAAGGACTCGTAACTGAACAGACAGGTGGCCTTCAAAGATTTGAAATGGATAACAACTATGCATTAGCTCCGGCAGGTGGTTTAGAAGCTCGCTTCAGCCAACCGAATCTTGTTGCTAATGGCGTTGTCACTGATTTCATTCTTGGCTGGACAGCGACTTATAGGAGTGCTATTTCCGTCATAACCACAACATCAGCTGGCAATACATTTAAATTTGCACAGAATGCTAACTGGTCTCATACCGTTGGTTTGAAAGTCATGTTCCGGTATTAGATTAAGATAAGTTTCACACAAGACCCCTCGGAAGTTTATAAACTTTCGAGGGTTTTTTCTGCCTTTATAATATATTCAAGCTTCATCTGCTCGTAATTAGCGATCAATTTATTGTGCATAACCCTGTGGATAAAATAGAGTTTATCTTTGTATTAAAATCTACCTAAGAAGGTAATTATTGTATTTTTTGAATTTCTGTGGGTAAAGATGGATAACTTTAGGAGTTATAAGAAAGGTTAATACGACTTAATCATATTTTCCACACTCTCTTTCATTGATATGTTTCTCAGGCTTTATCCCTTACTTTTCCACAAGAGATATCGAAATAAAACATAGACATTTCAATGTTCTATAAAAAATACCCCCATTCTTGGATCAAAATAGTTCCCTTGTTTCAAAGTTGTGGATAAGCTGTTAGAAAAATTGTATCCCCATTATTCACAGGGAACAACCACCACAACAATCACCTTTCTAAATATATGTATTTATGATTATGTAGAACAATGACAGCACTTTTGAAAGCATTCCAAGGACACTCTCTTTCAGGCCCCCCAATTTGGTTGATGCGGCAAGCTGGGCGCTATTTACCTGAATATAGAGCTGTTCGGCAAAAGGTTCTAACGTTTATGGATTTATGTCTCCATGAAGATCTGGCAACGGAAGTTACTCTTCAACCATTACAGAGGTTTGATCTTGATGCAGCTATCTTATTCAGTGATATCTTGATCATTCCTCATGTCTTAGGACAAACTGTTCATATCATCGAAAATAAGGGACCCGTATTGGATCCCATTGAGGCATCGTCTTTTTTTGAAAGAGCGGAAGATGTTGATCTTCAAGAAGCTTTATCTGTTCCTTTAAAAATTCTTCAAAATATTCGAAAGAGTTTGTCTCCCACAAAAACGCTTATTGGCTTTACAGGGAGTCCTTGGACAATTGCGACCTACATGTTAGAGGGGGGTAAATCAACAACATTTCACCGCATCATCCAGCTTTTGCAAACGCGTGATCCCCTCTTTATTCAAACGATGGCGTTGTTAGAAAAATCGATCGGGACCTTCTTGATAGCTCAAATCAAAGCGGGTGCGGATGTTGTTCAGATTTTTGACACATGGGCGCAAGCTGTTCCTGAGGCGCTTCAGCAAGACTGGATTATTTCTCCTATTCGGCGGCTTATTACACGGATTCAAATGGCTTGTCCAAACACACCCATCATCTATTATGGTCGAGGCGTATCACATTTATATCAAGATATCGTCAAAGGATTTTCGAATATTGCCTTTGGTGTTGATGAAACTGTCTCAGTTTCGATGAAAAAGGAACACCTTCAACCTCTTGCGCCCCTTCAGGGAAACCTATGCCCGCAAGTCTTAGTCGCTGGCGGTGCGGAAATGAAAAGTAAGGTTGCAGAGCTTCTGACAGCATTTCAGGGAACACCCTATGTTTTTAACCTTGGTCATGGGATTGTTCCTCAAACTCCTGTCGACCATGTTGCCCAACTCGTTGACCTTGTAAAGGAAAATCGATCCAGTCCATGACGCACTCTCAAGATCGCTTAGCCGTTGTCTTAATGAACTTAGGGGGGCCTGATACCCTGGATGCTGTGCGACCGTATTTGAAAAATTTATTTTCTGACCCTGCCATTATTTCTCTCCCCTGGCCCTTAAGGCCCCTGGTTGCCGAAGTTATCTCGAGAACGCGCACCCCAAGTGCAAGACAAATCTATGAGCAGATGGGGGGAAGATCGCCCCTTCTAGAAAATACGAAAGCTCAAAGTCTTGTCTTGAAGCATGTCTTGCAGGAACAATTAGCCGACCATATTGTTGAAACATTTATTGCCATGCGATATTGGCATCCTCTAACTATAGAAACTGTTGATCAAGTTAAAGCGTTTCAACCCAGCGAAATTATTCTCTTGACTCTTTATCCACAATTTTCCAAAACAACCACAGGATCAAGTTTTACCGAATGGTACAAGCAAGCCAAGAATAGAGGATTATCCGTACCCACGAGAGAAGTTCGAAGTTACCCCTATGATCCTAGTTTTATTGAGGCTCACGCTCAGTTATTAACACCTTGGATTAAAAAAGCGTCCATCTATGGAAAACCACGCATTTTATTTTCTGCCCACGGACTTCCTCAAAAAGTAATCGATGCTGGCGACCCTTATGAAAAGCAGGTTCATCAAACCGTTGAAGCGATTTTAAAGAAAATACCTTCTGAAGTTGAGGGTGTGGTGTGTTATCAAAGTAAGGTGGGTCCTCTTAAATGGTTGGAGCCCTCAACTGAGTATGAAATCCGACGGGCAGGAAAAGAGAAGACGCCCGTCATAATTGTTCCCGTGGCATTTGTTTCAGAACATGGGGAAACATTGATTGAGCTTGATCGAGACTATCAACGCCTTGCGTTAGATTTGGGTGTTCCTTTTTATGGGCGGGTGCCCTCTTTAGGTGTTCATCCAGCCTACATCAATGCATTAGTTGGGTTGGTTATAAATACTAAAAATAAGGATAAAAAAAATGGGTGATTGGATTTCTAGTTCTTATTTATGGATTAAAGCGTTACATGTATTTGCTATTATAGCTTGGATGGCTGGTTTATTATACTTGCCAAGGTTATTTGTTTATCATAGGGGCGTGGACACAAAATCTGAGGCTGCTCAACTGTTTCAGGTCATGGAATATCGTTTATATAAGATAATTATTGTACCCGCGATGTTTTTATCCTTGGCATCTGGGATTTTTCTTGCTACTATGCTACAGGTCTGGTCATCGGGGTGGTTTCACATCAAGTTGACTTGTGTCGTTGGCTTAGTGGTTTTGCAGCATTTGTTCAACTACTGGCGCAAACAACTAGCCATAGGGATGTGTACACACACCGCCCCTTTTTTCCGACTTATTAATGAGGTGCCTTCACTTTTATTAATTGTTATTATCATTAGTGTTATTATCAAACCGTTTTAAAATTTATCAAGGAAAATCATGCATTTACAGGAACTTAAGCGCAAACCGCCTGCTGAACTATTGGCGCAAGCAGAAGAATTAGAAATTGAAAACGCCAGTGCCTTACGCAAACAAGATTTAATGTTTGCTATCTTAAAAAAACTAGCAGAAAAAGATGTCGCCATATTTGGTGATGGAGTTGTTGAAATCCTCCAAGATGGCTTTGGATTTTTGCGCTCCCCTGAGTCCAACTATCTTCCTGGGCCTGATGATATCTATGTTTCCCCAAGCCAGGTTCGCCGATTTGGCCTTCGGACAGGTGATACTGTTGAAGGGCAAATTCGAGCGCCCAAAGATAGCGAACGCTATTTTGCCTTATTAAAAGTAAACACAATTAACTTTGAGCCCCCCGATAACATTAAATACCGCATTAACTTTGACAACCTGACTCCTCTTTATCCTGAAAATCGCCTGGTTCTTGAGGTTGAGGGTGAAGGAAATGTGGCTAATGGTAAAGATTTTACCCAGCGGGTCATTGACCTTGTTTCTCCCTTAGGAAAAGGCCAACGTGCTTTGATTGTTGCGCCCCCTCGTACCGGAAAAACCGTGATGTTGCAAAATGTTGCCCATTCCATTGCCATCAATCACCCAGAGATTTATCTTATTGTTCTCTTGATTGATGAACGGCCTGAAGAAGTAACCGATATGGCTCGGTCTGTTAAGGGTGAAGTTGTCTCCTCAACTTTCGATGAACCCGCTTCTCGTCACGTACAAGTTGCTGAAATGGTTATTGAAAAAGCCAAGCGTCTGGTGGAACAAAAGCGCGATGTGGTGATTTTGCTCGACTCCATTACTCGATTAGCGCGTGCCTATAACACGGTTGTTCCTTCCTCTGGTAAAGTTTTAACCGGTGGTGTGGATGCCAATGCTCTGCAGCGTCCGAAAAGATTTTTTGGTGCTGCCAGAAACATTGAAGAAGGTGGATCGTTAACCATTATTGCAACCGCTTTGGTAGATACAGGCTCGCGGATGGACGAAGTTATCTTTGAAGAATTCAAGGGTACCGGTAACGCCGAAATTATTTTGGATCGCAAATTGTCTGATAAACGTACATTCCCATCCATTGACATCACAAAATCTGGTACCCGTAAGGAAGAACTTCTTATTACAGATAAAGCCGCCTTGTCGAAGATGTGGGTATTGCGTCGTATTCTCAACCCCATGGGCACAGTTGAAGCCATGGAATTTTTGCATGATAAGCTCAAATACAGCAAGAGCAACATTGACTTTTTTGAGTCTATGAATTCGTAAGAGGATGATAGTCCTTGGCGTTACAGGGTCTATGGCTATGGGAAAGTCCACCATTTGTGGACTTTAGACCAGAAGAAAGCTCTGACATCTTACGAAGTACAAACGGACCTATTAAAGTGGAATGCTTTTTGTCAGGTAAGTTGTATGATAAGGGATATGAAGTCAAAACAGGTGCATGATGCGTGAAATTGTTCTTGATACAGAAACAACAGGATTAGAGCCCTCAGATGGTCATCGGGTCATCGAAATCGGTTGTGTGGAGCTGATCAATTATATACCCACAGGACGGGTTTATCATACCTATATCAACCCTGAAAGGGATGTCCCCTTGGAAGCATCTGCCATCAGTGGCATCAAGACGGATTTTTTAAAGCCCTTTCCGGTTTTTGCTAAAATTATTGATGAGTTCTTGTCTTTTCTGGGGGATGACCAGCTTGTTATCCATAATGCTTCTTTTGATTTGAAGTTTTTAAATGCCGAGTTTGGACGGTTAAACCATCCTATTTTTCCTCCCCATCGAGCCATAGATACCTTGAAAATCGCCCGGTCTAAATTCCCGGGGTCACCGGCAAGTCTGGATGCTTTATGCCGTCGATTTCAGATCGATCTTTCTTCGCGCAGCAAACACGGAGCCTTGGTGGACTCAGAATTATTAGCTAAAGTTTACCTTGAGCTGGTGGGTGGCCGTCAAACCAGTCTTTCGCTGGGGGGGTATCCCGCTCAAACCAAAACCACAACAAAAGATGATCTTAAAAAGATTCTGCGTACTCACCGGGAGCCACGCGCTCATCAACCTACTGATGAAGAACTCGCTGCTCACAAAGAACTCGTTTCCAAAATTAAAGGAAGCTTGTGGGCGAAGTAATAGAAGCTTGCTGCTTTACCCTATTTTAATACACCTGGCATATTTGTGAGTGATGGTAGAGCTGGAATTTTTACGTCATCATCGGTTGTTAGGGTCCTTGCAATGATTCTCACAATCTTTTCTTTTGCTTGCTCAAGTTGACCCCAGTATGCTTTTTCTTTTATACCATTCGCGTTGGGATTAAGTGTTATGCCCAAGCCACGGATAACTCTGTGATTGCCACCATGCTTGGATTCTTTTATAAACCCGACAAATTTTGAACATAAATCTTCAATATCAGTTGTTTTAATTTGGAACACATGTTTACCACCCGTGAGAATAATCCGTAAGGTTTCTCTCTCATCACTATTTTCAGCTAGGTTAAATTTTTGACAGAGAATTTCAAGAAGCTTCTTATCATGCCTTGGGTAATAATCCTTAGCCAACTCGGGTAAATCTCCCTTTGTTATGAGGCTGTTTTCGGGCAATTCTTTCTCGACAAAGCTTTCCTCAGAAGCGCTCAGACTGCTGGACGATGTTTTTCTCGTTAGCTTCTGAGAAGATTTTGTAGAGCCTCCTTCAGAGGATGTTGTTGAACCTTTATCCTTGTTTTTACCTTTATCTGCTGTTTTTTTTGTTTCACTAGAACCTTTGTGTATTTTGGAATTCCAATAATCGGTGACTTTTGTTTTAAAAGATGTCCCTCCTTTGGCAGATTTCGTAAGAGACGTCATTGGAGTTTTCTCAGGGTTATTAAGCTGACTTAAAGACACGGTTCTTTGAAGTGGGCGCTTTGACAAAGTTTTATTAGGCTTTTCTTTCCTTGGAGAAGGCGTCTCGACTTCTTCATCAGTTGTCGGAAAGTGCGCAACTGTATTCCTTCTTTCCAAGGCAGGTCGGTGACGTTTTAAGTGTGTGTCATTTTTCTCTTCGGAAATATCAGTGCTTAACATGTGGGAAGTGTCCCCTTCTTCCTTGGGTTGTGAAGGAATTTCTTCTTCCGCTACTGCTGAGTTGGTAGAATTATCAACGATCTCTGTCGTGGTCGTCGTTTCTCTCTCAGGGGTCTTTGCAGAATCGTCCGTCACGAGAGGCTGTAGAATCGTATCCACCTTTACAGCAGGCATGGAGGTTGTTGTCGTTGTCGCATTACGTTTCTTTTTGTGCCTTTTCTTACTTTTTGATGACTTGCTTGGAGTTGTTGTGGTCGTCGTTGTCGCTGTTTGAGCTGAAGGAGTTATATTAGCTTCTTCATTTGCGACGGTATTTTGAGCATGAGGTGTGCCATTATATGTCCCATTAACATGTGATTGAATCTCTTCAAAACAATTGAGTTGATGCCCTAAATGATCATCAAGATCGCTTGATGTTGCTTTCTTTAAACCCTTTTTTGCATCTTCATATCCTTGGGTCTTTTGTAAACGTTCTCTTTCTTTTATTGCTTCAACATTTCCAAATTTGGCTGCTTGGCAAAGGGAAAAAATAGCCCCTCCTGTATCCTTTTCGGAATCTAAGTAGGTTTTTTGAGCCGCTGGTCTGTATATTTTTGAATAACCCGTAAAAAACGTCTCACCCTGGGCAAGACGGTCCTCTACAGAATTATCAAAGTCTATGCCTTGATTAGGAGGGCTGTCAGCAGCGACTTTGTTAGTTTGTTCTAGAAAGTTTTCAAAATGATAAAGTTTGCTCCCGAGATAATCATTAAAAGTTTCTATTCTTTGGTTGGGTAATTTTTGCTTCGTACCTAAATACCCTTTCGATTTCCTGAGGAGTTCAATTTCTTTTATGGCTTCGGGGTTTCCCAATTTAGCTGCCTCATGTAGTGAAACGATAGCTTTGTTAGTGGTTGCTTCGGAAGGGGTTGTTTTGTAGGTCGTTTGAAGATCTGGTTTAAATGTTTTGGAATATGCTTGATAATACTCTTTACCTTTCCTTGTGTCATATTCTTTCAACAGACGTCCATGGTCATTACGATTGACACGTGTTGGATTTTTGTAACCTTGTGACCCTCTTATTTCTTCTAATTTTGCTTTTACTACCATGCTATCGAGTTTTTCAGCGTCAATCAAGAGATTTAGCGCAGCAGCTGGTTCACGATCCCACTTTTTAAGTGCTTTCTGATATTTTTTTTGTGCTGTAAAAGAATCCAGCTGTTCTTTATAGGAATCGAAATTTTCCAGAACTCTCTCGACCATCTCTAATTCTGTTGGGCGTTTGGCTTGTTTTTCTTGATATTTTGAAAACCAAGATAGCGCCTCTTGAGAGCCATAAGAAACCTGATTGAACACATCTTGTGCTCCTTGATCATTGATTCGCAAGAAGGGGATGAGACAGGTATAATAAGGGGTGTATTGAGGTTTTGTATTGTTCTCTGCTGACCCTATTATGATCGTAAATAACCTCTTGGAAGCTTCGTTATTTGCCGCTTTCGCGCTTAAAAGAGAACATAATATCGCTTGGGTGTTATAGGGATCTTTCTCCTGTAGTAAACGAGAAGCAATTGGTTTATTCAAATATGCTTTCCAATATCTTTTGCCAAGAGAATTAAGGGTAGCAGGGTCTAATTTATAAAGTGTTGGTTTCATAAGATAGAGTGAATCAAGAAAATAAATATTTAGACTATTAAGTTCATCATCAAGATTTTTTTCAAAATGTTTAATCGCTTCGGGTGACTTTGAAAAAATGGTAACCATTTTCTGCTCTACCTTGTCCTTCTCTTGTGGGTTTGCAGAAGATTGTATCATACGAAATCCATCGTCAAAATTATTGGCCTTATAATAGATTTGAGCCAAAGATAGGAATCCCATACATTGAAATTTTCTAACGTTTTCATGAGTCAAAAGCATAGCACTTCCAAAGGCTGCTGTTTCGAAACACGTGGCACCTGTTTGTTCGAATAAAGAGATATAAAGGTCTGTATATGCCACTAACTGTTCTGCAGGTGGCATTAATTTTAGAGCATCAAGTGATATGGGTAAGTTCAAATAGCTATGTTCTTGGTTAGCGCGTTCAAAAAATTCTAAAGCCTTTGTAAGGTATTCTTCACGATTGGCGTGTGTATTGAGGCTGTTATATTGACCCGCAAGGGCTATTAGGTTTGAACGCTGCACTTCTGAAGGCTCCTCCATACCCGCACAAAGGGAAGAAAAAGCAAGAGTACATAACAATGCGG
>Ga0206917_1165_pt1 | contig 13383 bp, 11 predicted proteins | sample Alteio_BWOrgHeat_68_FD_152931 | JGI IMG/M metagenome (GOLD analysis project Ga0206917, IMG submission 152931) | Enriched cells from forest soil in Barre Woods Harvard Forest LTER site, Petersham, Massachusetts, United States -... | ecosystem: Environmental > Terrestrial > Soil > Temperate forest >...
GTGGCGCACAGCAATAGATTTCGCGGTTTACTTACTCGTTCGCGGCGCGATTGTCGTTATCCAATCTTTGCCGCTGTCGGCATGCGAACGAGTCGCTGAAATTCTCGCAACGTTCTTCGCGAAAATCGTGCGATTACGCGGTAGCGTCGTCGACAAGAATCTTCGCACTGCCTTTCCCGGCATGACGTCCGAGGAGCGCGACGAAGTCACCTGGCAGATGTGGCGGCACCTCATTTTGATGATCGCTGAAATCGCGCAAACTCCGCGCAAGGTGCACGAAACAAATTGGCGCGAACATTCGCGAATTGTCAATCAAGAGCAGTTCGTTCGCACGCTCCTCTCCGGTCGGCCGTTGGTGCTGATATCTGGGCACTTCGGTAATTTCGAACTCGGCGGCTACCTGATGGGCCTGTTTGGTTTCCCCACCTACACGGTCGCTCGCGCGCTCGACAATCGCTTCCTCGATCGGTTCGTGAACGACTTCCGCGGCCGCACCGGCCAATACATGCTCCCCAAAAAAGGAAGTGGCGAAGACATTCAGCGCATTCTCGAAAACAATGGCATCCTCACGCTGCTCGGCGATCAGGCGGCCGGCGATCGGCAATGCTGGGTCGACTTCTTCGGCAAACCCGCTTCGACCCATAAGGCCGTGGCCGTTTTCTCTCTGACGAATAGCGCGCCCACCATGGTGAGCTACGCCCGCCGCGTAGGAGGTCCGCTGCACTACGAGGTCGGTCCGACCGCCATCTGCGACCCCAAAGACCCAGACTTCGAATACGGAAGCGTACCGTTACTCGCACAGTGGTACACCGATCATTTGGAACAACTCGTCCGCGAGTCGCCCGACCAGTACTGGTGGGTCCACCAACGTTGGAAAGGTGCTCCGCCAAATCGCAAAAAACGCGACCTTGAGGCGAAGCGGGAAGTCGCCTAAGTTCGACGAAAGACAGGCATCACCGTTTTGCCGCTCCTTGTCGGGTCGCGACCGCCGGGCCTAACATAGCGGGTCGGTAACTTATCGGCACAATGGCCCCGATCTCTCCGCCGTGTATCAATTTCGCTCGTTTCGCAATTCTGATCCCCCGCGCATCGTTCAAATCTGGCGCGATCAACCGCCGCAGCGCGGCGTCGCTCAGCCCGTAACGGCTGGCATTTTCGAGCAGTTCATTTTTTCCAAGCCGTACTTCGATCCCGCCGGCCTTATTCTCGCGTTCGAAGATGACAAGCCGGTCGGTTTCGCCCATGCCGGCTTTGGCGCGAATGATGAGCACAATGGCATCTCGACAGACATCGGCACCACATACCAGCTCATGCTGCGTGCCGAGCATCGCAACACCTCGCTCGCCGGAGAATTACTTGCTCGCTCCGAAGCGTACCTGCGAGGGCGTGGCGCAAAGGTAATCTACGCCGGCGGCATTCGCCCGCTGAATGGCTTCTACTTGGGCCTCTACGGCGGCAGCGAGCTGCCCGGTATCCTGGCCGGCGACGCGCTCGTCAATGCCGCCTGCCGGCAATCCGGTTATCGCGAAATCGATCGCGTAGCGATGATGGTGCTCGAGCTGTCGAGCTTCCGGCCACCCATCGCTCGAAACGTGCGCCAGCTCCGCCGCGAGGTTGCCTGCCATGAAACGCCCGGCCCGGCGCGCCGCGACTGGTGGGACGCGTGCACCACGGGTGCGTTTGAACGCATTCGCTTCTCGCTCAGCCGCGCCGGCGGACCGACGATCGCAGATGTTTGGTTCTGGGACGTCGAGCCTCTCTCGAGCGCTTGGGGCGCCCCCGCCGCCGGCATGTTCGATCTCGAAGTGCCACCAAACGAACGTCGCAAAGGTCTTGCGATGTACTTGCTAGGAGAGGCGTTTGAGCGCCTCCGCACGCGCGGCGTTCTGTTGGTCGAAGCACAGACAATGCAAGGCAATGCGCCGGCGCTCGCGCTCTACCAAAAGCTCGGCTTCCGAAAAGTCGATGAAGGCATCGTTTACCGCAAAGACGCCTAGCTTGATCGCTGCCACTCGCTCCACCGTACCGGCTACTTCTGCACGGCACTTTGCTTGAGCGTCGCAATGTACTGCACCAGTGGGCCTTCCGGCTCTACTTGCAACGCGGCCAACCTCGCGGAAATCGGCACGGCCGATCCCTTCGTTCGCAAATCCGCCAAATAGCCAGTCAATATCTCGCGCCGCTCCGGCGGCGAGTTCAGCAGAAAATAGACCCAGGACCACGATTCGGCATACTCGCGCTGTCCCATCTGCGCCGATTCGCTCAGCGACTCTAGCCGCTTGAGATCAGGTTTCCAATTATCGTGCTCGATCGAATCGGACAGCAAATCGACGTGCGGCTGATTCAAGCCTGCGTAGCCGCGAGGCACTTCGAAGTACTCGGCCAATCCTTCATCGATCCACAACGGCAGATTCGGAATCGCAGCATGCATATAGCCATGCGCGGTTTCATGTCGCAAGTCCTCGCCGACGCGATCGCTCCAGTGCGCATATACGCGGAGATGTGTATCGCTCTCCAGAAAAAATGCCCGCCGCGAGGGAACGTTCGGAAAGTTCCGCAGCAGGTATTCGCCGTATCGCTCTTTATCGCTAAACAAATAAACTTCGATCGGCTCGGTCGTCGTCGGCAACCCGAGCGTGTTCGCCACGTACTCGCGCTCCTCCACCAGCTCGCGAACGAGCCGATGATCGTGCGGCAACTCGAAGTCGCTGTGGAACACGAGTTGTCCAACCGGCGTCTCATGCCCGTTCGGCAGCGGCGACAGCGGCGCATGGGGCAACCCGCGGCAACCAATCAACTGCACGAGCGCAATAAACGCGAAAAACCAAAACCAACGCATCCAGCGACCTCCACGAAGCCGCGGATTCTAGCGAAGGCAGCAGCTAGCTCGAAGATCAGAAATGCGGCCCAGATTTGGCCTTATGGGGCCCATCTTCGCGCGTTTGTCGCCCACGCGTGCCCGCTTTCACCGGGCGACGCTTCTTGCCCAGCCGTCGTAGAGCCTTCCGCCGAAGCGCCACAATGCAGATTTCCTGGCCGCCGGAAACTAGTTGCCGCGCCCGCACATCGCGATAACCCCAGCCGCGCACGCGCTCAATAAACTCCGGTACCCGATTCGCCACAGACCACTCCGAAAACTTGAGCGTCAGCACCAATCCGCGAATCGAAACCTGCGGACTAGTGACGATCGACTCGATCTCCGCGAGCGTATCGTCTGGCGCGATGTTCATATCCGCCGCGAGCCACCTCACGCCCGCGAATTCGTGCCGCCGCACATCCGAGCCACGCTTCTTCAAGTGGCGAAACCGCGGATGCTCCTTAATGCAAGAATCCACGTCGGCGGGATCGATCCCCGTTACGAACATTCCGCGCGCGAGTAGCGCCTGGCTCGCCCCACCCGGCGCACAACCAACCTCTACGCACTCATCCTCCGCCGCGAGCGGCAAGTCGCTCCATTGCAGCGCCTCTTCGAGCTTCGTGTATGCCCGCGACACCGCGAACTCCGGCGTGCGAATCGGAATCACACCTCCCGGCCAACGCTCGGTCCTGCGCACCGCGCGATGATACCCTATCCACCATTCACCCGGCTGTGAGATCACAACGTCGACCACGAGCGCATCACGTGCCGTCGCTCGCCTCGGAGTGGTCATTTCGCGATTTACATTCGCCGTTTCCGGCGCCGCCACGCGCAACGCGGCCTCAATCTCTGTACACAGGTCGGTCACAAACATTTCGTCGCCGTTTGCGTCGGCCGCTGCCTCGCGTTGCCAAACATGCAAATCGATTGGCGTCTTCGGATGAGCGCCAAGCACCGGTTCGATGAGTTTCCACGACTGCTCGACCATCTCCCCGAGCTGGTCGCCGACCAATTTCCCCAGCGAAATCCCGCAAGCGTACGCAAATGTCCAGTGATGCTCTGCCAAACTCTTACCGTTAATCGGGGATTCGCCGGCACCTTTGAACGTCACAAACCCGGGCCGCGAATACGCCGGATGCCATGATGGCATGACCCGCGCTACTTCCTGCTTTAGCGCACCCTCCGCGCCCGCCCGGCACGTCATGAACACGAATTGTGCATCCATTTTCGACATTGCTAACTCAGATTACTACAATGCAAAATACCCAACAGCCGCCAGCGACGGTTATCCACCGAGGACACAGAGAAAAACGTATGAAGACGTCGATTCAAAAACTCTTCTCGATGAGCTCTGTGTTCTTTGTGGCAAAACTCGCGCTCGTGCTGCTCATTCCACTGTGTCTGTTAGTCTACGCGTTGGCAATGCCGAACAAACCAGCCATGACCAATAAAACCGAACCGAAAACCGAAAAATCGACCGACGACCTCCGCTCACGCCTCACTCCCGAACAATTCTACGTAACCCAAGAAAAAGGCACCGAACGGGCCTTTACCGGCAAATACTGGAATACGAAGGACCCGGGCAAGTACTACTGCGTGGTCTGCGGCGCCGAATTGTTTACCTCGGACTCAAAGTTTGACAGCGGCTGTGGCTGGCCCAGCTTCGACAAAGCCGCCACCGACAAAGTGGACACCCATGTCGACAAAACCCATGGCATGGTCCGCGACGAAATCGTCTGCCACAACTGCGGCGCCCATCTCGGCCACGTCTTCAACGACGGCCCGACAGCCACAGGTCTCCGCTATTGCGTGAATAGCGCATCGCTCGATTTCAAAGCCAAAGATACGAAGGCCGAAGACAGCAAGAAGTAGTCGAGAACGCCTGGCGACGATTTCCCGATGACCTTCTCAATCTGCCTACGGCTTGGCGACTTTGCGTGAACCATTGATGTCGACGTCGCCCACCTCGCACCGCCCGCTGATGCAGCTCACCCGCGAGGTCGAGCAAACTGAGGCAGAAATCGCGCGCCTCGAAGCCGAGCGATCCGCCATCGCGACCGACGTCCGCAAAGCCGCGCGACGCCTTCGATATCTCCATCTCGCCCAATCGATTCGTCGCCCCGCGGCACAATTTAACCTCTGGCCATTCGCGGTAATGCTCGTCGGGCCCACGATTATCGGAATCGTGTGCCTTATCCTCATTAACCTTATCACGGGTTCGTACCCGCTTTCGTTCTTCGCGTTCCTCCTAGGAACCATTGCCGGCGTGGGTCTGTTCGCTTCCATTGTCTACCACCCCGCCGACACCGTCTTACCGGCAGCGGTCGGCGAGGCCGAATCACAATCCAAACTTGCCCACGCTCGGCTGAAAGAAAAAATCGAACGCCTCACTGAATCAAAATCTCGTCTGCAGAAACTGCTCGACGAACGCCGCGACCAAATTGCCTCTGGCAAACTCCAGAAGGCCGCATTGCTTCAACGAAATTGGAAACAAATGCGGGGCACGGAATGGGAGGACTTCGTCGTCGAAGTCTGTCGCACACTGGGAGCCAAGGCCGAGCGTACCGGCCAAGTGGGGGACGCCAATCTCGTCATCGACTTTGGCAATCGCCGCGCTGCCGTAGTCACCGAGGGCGACGAAGGGCAAAACGTTTCGAGCGACACCATCCGCCGGGCCATTGCGGCTCAAAAAGACGCCGGTTGCGATGCATGTGCGGTCATCATCAATCGCCGCTTTACCGGAGCCGCTCAGGATTTTGCCCGCCGGAATGGCTGCGCCGCCATCGGGGCCGCCGAGTTTCCAGATTTCGCGATGGGAAAGGTCTCAATCTAACGGTCTTGGTAGCCTAGACCGCGACAAGATGCGTCGTCCGCCGTACCGCTAACTGCGCGATCTCGGCAAAGTCTCCTATTTGAATATTCCGGTAGGTGTTAAACTTTTAGGTGGGCCCCTTCTATCCCTTCGTTGCACGTTTTTAGGGATCGAGTATGTCAGTAGTCAGTCTGCGTAGAATCGGTGCGCTCATTCGCGAGCAACGTCATATCCTCCTCGGCCGCTGGCGACGGCAAGTCCGCCAACTGCCATCGGCTCAAGGTCTGGATACGCCAACGCTCAACGACCACATGCCGTACCTGCTAGACGAACTCGCAAACTCGCTCGAATCGCAACCCGACTACTCTCTTGAAGACGCGCTGCTGCAAGGTAGCCCGCCCGCCCACGGTCGCCAACGACTCCACGACGGCTTCAACGTCGAGGAAGTTGTCGCTGAGTACAACGTACTGCGAGGTTGCGTCCACGACCTTGCCGAGGAGCACGGCATCGTTATCCACGGCAACGACCTGCGCGTCGTGAACCGAATCATCGACGAAGCCATCGGCCTCGCCGTGCAGACTTACGCTACGCAACTATCGCTGGAGATCAAAAAACACCGCGACGAGCATCTGGCTTTCGTCGCCCACGACTTGCAAACGCCTTTGCAAGCGATCTCCCTTACCGTGCGAATGATCGAGCAAACGGTGTCGGCGCCGGGAGCCAGCGCACCGACGGAGAAGCTGCTGAAAATCTTACGTCGCAACGTCGAGCAACTCGAAAAGTCGGTCATCGACGTTATCAAGACAAACGGCGCGTCCGCAGAGGACAGCAAAACACTCGAACGCCGCGAGATCGACCTGTGGCCGATCGTCGAGTCGGTGATGACCGAACTTCAACCAATCATCTCCGCCTCGAGCGTCGAGTTGGTCAACAACGTGCCCGCTGAATTGCGTGTCTTCGCAGATGCCAGCCTACTGACGCGCGCATTGGAAAACGCCGTTGCGTTCGCCGTCAATAGTGCTCCGCGGGGTATCGTACGAGTCGAAGCTTCCGATGCCGGCCCGGAGGGTGTGCGTTGCCAAATTCATTACAACGGCGCACCACCATCGCCGGACACTATGTCGACGTTGTTTGATCAGGGCACAGATGCTCAGCACGGCCCAGATGGCATTGGCCTGAGCTTGGCAATCGTGAAACGGGTCATCGAAGCCCATCGTGGCGAGGTCCACGTTCGAACAAGCGACGAGCCAACTACGACAATCGAGTTTCGGTTGCCGCCGAAAAAGTGACTCGAGCCTCCAGGGCGGAGCAAGCTGTCTCTTTTCTCCTCTGCCAGTGCATTTTCACTTTGGCTGTGTGCTTCTACCGCGCAGCTAGTGTAACATGACGCTTGGTTCGTCATCGACGATTCCGTCAATTCGCAGCTTCTCATGCCGGCCAAGCAACGCACTTCACCGCTGTTCATTCTTGTGGCCATGGTCACGGCCGTCTTCGCGCTTTACGTAGCGAAGGCGATTCTGTTGCCTATCGCGCTTTCGATTTTGCTCACGTTTCTGCTCACGCCGCTCGCCAACCGGCTTGAGCGTTGGCGAATTCCGCGCGTAGTTGCCGTCGTTTCACTCGTCGGCATTTCGTTCGCCGTAATGGGAGCGCTCGGATGGGTTGTTACAAATCAGCTCGTGCAGGTCACAAGCGAGCTTCAAGAGGATCAGCATAAAACAGACCTGATCAACAAGTTGCAGCGGCTGCGCCCGCAATCTCCCACAGTCGACAAGATCTGGAATACACTGGCCGACATCCGCAACGCAGTGATTCAAGGCGCCGCTTCCACCAATGGCAGCGGCAAGTCCGACAAGAATTCCAACGACAAATCAGGAGGTGCAAACTCCGGCGATAGATCTCCGCCCACTAAAGAAACCGATAAAGCCGAAACAAATCATCCTACAACAGCTTCTCAAGATAATCTGGCGACGACCGTTAAAGCCTCCAACAAACACGGCCAGGGTAAGGATTCCGTCGAGGTCACCGTTGTCGATCAATCGACCTCCACGTTCGAGCAAGTTCAAGATTGGCTCGCGCGCCTCGTCGAACCCCTCACGACCAGCGGCATGGTGGTCGTCCTCGTCCTGTTCTTGCTGCTCGACCGCGAAAACCAACGTATTCGCCTTATCCAGCTGTTCGGTCGCAGCCACATGCACGCCACGGCCGAAGCTTTTCACGACGCGGCCGGTCGCGTTGGACTTTACCTGCGCACATTGTTTCTCATTAATGCCGCGTATGGCTTCGCCGCCGCCGCTGGCTTGCTAGTCATTGGCGTCCCGGGCGCCATCACTTGGGGCGTGCTGGGTTTTTCGCTGCGCTTCATACCTTACATCGGCACTTGGATTTCGGCTTCGCTGCCGATCATTGTTTCCGTCGCTCTGTCGCCCGGGTGGACCCAGCCGATGCTGGTGCTTGGTTGGTACCTCTTCATGGAACTAATTTTTAACAACGTCGTGGAGCCGCTCGTGTACGGAAGCACGACGGGCGTATCGACGGTCGGCGTCATGCTCTCAGCAATCTTTTGGACCTGGCTCTGGGGCCCGATCGGTCTGATCCTATCCATGCCGATGACCGTTTGTCTCCTCGTCGCGGCCCGATACGTGCCGCAACTACGCTTCCTCACAGTTCTGCTCGCCGAACAATCCCCCGCATCCCCAGCCGAACGCACTTACCAACGACTGCTGGCGTTCGACTACCACGAACCAATTAAGCTTGCTCACAAGCAAGTTAAAGAGTCGTCGCTCGCCGCCTACTACGACAACGTGCTGGTTCCAGCACTGACCCTTGCAGAGAACGATCGACATCTGGACGTGCTAAATGAAGAACAGTCCACGTTCATCATCGAAGCAACCGCCGATATCGTCGACGAACTGGGAGAAGCCACGAATCGTTCACTTGCCAAAACGGAAGCGCGCGAAACCCAAGTTGCTGCTGCCGCTGGGGCCGAACCTGTGAACGGCCCCATCACTTCTCCAACCCGCATCTTGTGCATTCCGCTACGTGACGAAGCGGACGAAATCGCTGCCCGAATGTTGGCTCAACTGCTCATGCTCGAAGGCTACCAGGCGAGCACTGGAGCAGCGAAATCGCTCACAAGCGAATTGGTTGACCACGTCGCAGATACCGACAGCGACGTGGTCGTCATCTCTGCGTTGCCACCGCTGCAGCCGCGCGACACCCGGCTCCTCTGGCGTCGCCTGCGACACCAGTATCCGCACCTACCGATCGTCGTCGGTTTCTGGACCGCCGCCGAGCAAAAGGAGTCTCTTGCCGAACCCGTCGAAGACGCCGAAAGCCGCGTCGTCACGAACTTCGCTGAGGCCATCACCATCGTTCGTGCGATGGCAGGGCGCATCGAAGTGGCTGCGAAAACCGCGTGACCTGCTTCACGCCGCTTCTACCGGGCCGGCCGCACCGCGCTGTGAGATAGGATGATTTTCTTCTCGCCGACCGTGGCAAACTGAATCGTCGCCCGGCGATTTTTCCCGGAGCCAGATAACGCCACCACTTTGCCGGGGCCGTATTCCGGATGGAAAACTGTCATCCCCTGCCTGAAAACATCGGGCGACACGCGCGGCAACTCTTCCGCCGTGTCGGCATCACCACTTTCATTTTGTTCCCGAGACAGCGTTGCCGCGGTTTTGATCGACGCCGCAGAGACGCTAATCGCCGGCTTCGCGTCGGACTTACTCGATGGATCGTGCCCCTCCTCGGAAGTCGAAACGTCCTCAAGTTGCCAGTCCCAAGAATCGTCGCCCTCTTCGTCCTCGGGAATCTCCCAGGGGTCGAACGCCGTCTCCATGTCGCTCGAACCGAGCATCTCCATTTCGCCGCGTGGCATTTCCATCAGGAAGGAACTCGGAATCGTCCGCCGCCGCACACCGCGGAAATCGCGCGTCACCGCGTAACTCAACTGAAGTTCCTCCTTGGCACGCGTGATTCCAACAAACGCCAATCGGCGTTCTTCCTCTAGTTCATCCGGATGTTGGCCAACGCACTCATGCGGTAAAACGCCATCTTCCACCGCGATGATAAACACGACCGGGAACTCGAGCCCTTTCGCCGCGTGCAGCGTCATCAGCGTGGCTTTATCTGTTTGCGTGTCGAAATTATCCGTCTCGTTCACCAGCCACGACCGCTCAAGATACTCTTCCAAATGACCGCCGCCGGGATTTTGTTCATCGAACTGCCGCGCATCCGTGAGCAATTCCTCGATGTTCGCCAATCGATTCTGATCTTGCTCGTCGTCACTCTCCGCGAGCGAGGCTCGATAGCCCGACGCTTCCAGCACCGTGCCGATCACTTCCTCAATATCGCCGTGCACCACCGCCGCGATGCGGTCGATGATCTCCACGTACGCCGCGACTTTCGCCGCCGTACCTTTCGAGAACCCTTCGATATCCCAGGCCGCCCGCGCCGCTTCCAAAAGCGGTATCCCGAAACGATAGGAGTACTCCGTCAACCGCTCGATGGTCTTTCGTCCGATGCCGCGCGTCGGCGAGTTGATCGTCCGCTCGAACGCCATGTCATCGCGCGGATTGTTGATCAACTGGCAGTAGGCCAGCACGTCTTTAATTTCTTTCCGCGCGTAAAACTCCTGGCCGCGCACCATCTGGTACGGCACGCCGGCCGCCCGCAATGCGCGCTCCACGGAACGCGACAGCGCGTTCACTCGATAGAAAATCGCAAAGTCGCTCGGCTTCCGCGTTCCAGCAGCGACGGACGCACGAATCTGCTCCGCGATATCCGCGGCTTCCTTATCTTGATCGAGATACGCGACCAGTCGCACCGCCCCGCCTTCGCCGTTCTCGGTCCACAATTCCTTTTTCTTCCGCTTGATGTTATGGCCAATCAATTGATCCGCCACGTGCAGAATACGCTTCGTGCTGCGGTAGTTCCGCTCCAGCCGCACGATCTTCACTTTCGGGTAATCGTGCTCGAACTCCAGGATGTTGTTCAGGTCGGCTCCACGCCAACCGTAAATCGATTGGTCCGGATCGCCCGTCACCGCGAGGTTCGGATGATCGGTCGACAGCGCTCGCAAGATCACATACTGCGCTCGGTTCGTATCCTGATACTCGTCAACCATCACATATCGATAACGCTCATCGAGCTCCGCACGAACCTCCGGGTGGCCATGCAACAACTGCGCGATATGCAACAGCAAATCGTCGAAATCCACTGCCGAGGACGCCAACAACCGCGCCTGGTACGCCGGATAAACTTCCGCCACAACGCGGCTCAGCATGCTGCCGCCCCGCGGCTCATATTGATCGGCCGGAATGAGCCTGTTCTTCGCGGCGCTGATCGCTTCGTGCAACCGATCCGGCGAATAGTTCAGCGTGTTGATCTCTCGTGCTTCGATCACCCGCTTGATCGTTTGCCGCGCGTCGCTCGTATCGTAAATCGTGAAGTTCGGCTGCAGCCCGACGTACTCAGCATATCGCCGGAGCAGCATTGCCCCGAAGCGATGAAACGTGCTCAACCACACCCGGCTGCCGGGCGATAGTTCCGCGACACGTCGTTGCATCTCATCGGCCGCCTTATTCGTGAACGTCAGCGCCAATATCTGCGAACTCGGCACGCCGCTCTCGATCAGGTGGGCAATGCGGTGCGTAATCACCCGCGTCTTGCCGCTGCCCGGCCCCGCCAACACCAACAGCGCCCCCTCTTGGTGCGTCACCGCGTCGCGTTGCGGCTCTGTGAGTGATTCAAGCAAATGGTTCATCTTTTACCGTAAAATCCGATCGTCCGTTCGAGGCGATCGCAACGAAATGCTGGGAAGCGAAGCGGTTCACACATCCTATCATTTCGCATTCGTGTTCGTTCGTACATCCCCGCACGTTGAACGGCCAACCGACCGCGCGCTCCTCGCGGTCCGATTCTTCGCTGACCGATGCTAGCATTCGCGATCGAAAATCGCATCAATATTTTGCGAGGATTATTCGCACTGTTCACGAAACTTGGTATACTCCGCGACGAAGCGCGACAAGAATGATCGCGCACTATCCGCCCGCCAAATTTAAACAACCCAGGGAGGGACCCCGCCATGACCCGCATCCCGATCAATCGTGCCTACGAGTCGTCGCAAGATCTGAAAGACAAACTCGAAATGAGCACAGCCGAAATCGGCCTCGCAGTTCGCACCACCAATTGCCTTGAAGAGCGCGGCGTCTTTACCGTCGACGACCTGCTCAACTGCACGCGCGACGACTTGCTCAGCATCTCGAACTTCGGCGAAAAGACGCTCGAAGAAGTCTACAAAGCGCTCGAAAACGTCGGCTTTTATCGCCCGGGCCACGCACGCGTCGGCGTTTAAAGTCACCCGCTAACTCGCCAAGTCGAATAGCCTCGTGTGACTGTCTGCACGTCCAGGTTTGTGAGACAATAATAGGTAAAGGCCTGATGCGTCCTTCATCAGGCCTTTACCGTTTCCATTTCTCACGAACCGGTCATGCTCCCTCGTCCACGATTTTTTTCCAAGAAGCGCGGCACGCGTCGTACCAGCGTCCCCTGGGCCGGCAAAGTTGCTGAAGCGTTCTTATCAACCGCGCTCGTGGCGCTCGGCGTGGCTGGCCTGTATTGGCTGATCTACCGCGTCGCCTACGTCGATGATGCCGGCTACTGGCCTTGGTTCGCGATGGTCATCCCCGTCGCCCTCCTCGTGTACGGCGTGGCAGCGGTCGGCCGCCTCCTTTGGCAGAATGTGGCCTCGACCGAGCGTCGGGCCGCCGCCGTCCAAAAGGCCACCGATTGGGATCGCCTCGGCGCGAGCAAGACGATCACTCCCGCCCTCCCCACCGTGCCGCCGATCGAAGCGGTGACCGATAGTCCCGGCGTCCGACTCGCGTACCGCCTGCCGATCGACGCCGCTTCCGGCTGGGTCTCCTTCACGATGGCTGCCGTGTGCTTGGCTTGGAACACGCTCGTGGCCATCTTCGTCGTTCAGGTCATCGCGTTGCATCGCTCGGGGCAACCAAATTGGCTACTCACGTGGCTCATGGTGCCATTCGTCTTGGCCGGCGTCTGGACCATTGTCGCCCTGGTTCGCCAAATACTTTTCAACGTCGCGATCGGTACGACGCGCGTCGAAGTCTCGCAGCATCCTTTTTATCCCGGCGGCGTCTTTCATGGCTTCGTCTCGCAGTCGGGACGCGTTCGAGTTCGCTGGCTGCAGGTGCAGCTCGTGTGCGAGGAACTGGCCATCTACCAACAAGGCACCGACACTCGCCGCGCCACCAGCCGCGTGTTCCGTTCGGTTCTGTTCAGCCGGCGAAAGTTCGACATTCGCCCGCCGGACGCATTCGAAATTACCTTCGATCTCACCGTGCCTCCCACCGTGATGCACTCTTTCGTCTCCACACACAACGCTATCGTTTGGACGATCGTTGTTCGTGGCCGCATGACACGCTGGGGCGACTTCGAACGCCGCTTCCCGATTTACGTTTATCCGCTTCGCATCGTGGCTCCTACTTCGAGTTCAACGCTCGCGATGGCGAACGCTTAATATGCAAACCGCGCCCTCAATAAGAATCTTGCTCGATTCGCCGGCCGGCCAGTATCAACCTGGCGACCAACTCTCAGGCCGGTTTTTGGTCGAAGGAACCCAGATGCGCACAATCCGCGCGGCCGAGCTTTCGATCGTTTGGTACACGGCAGGTAAGGGGGAAGA
>Ga0206917_1206_pt1 | contig 13342 bp, 12 predicted proteins | sample Alteio_BWOrgHeat_68_FD_152931 | JGI IMG/M metagenome (GOLD analysis project Ga0206917, IMG submission 152931) | Enriched cells from forest soil in Barre Woods Harvard Forest LTER site, Petersham, Massachusetts, United States -... | ecosystem: Environmental > Terrestrial > Soil > Temperate forest >...
TTCGTCTTGGCTTCGTTAACTAACTTTAGAAATTCGGGAGAATGTTTCATTGTTTTTCCTCTTATCTTAGACCTTTCGGGATAAAAATTCGATCGGCTATTTCAAACAACACATAAGCAATCAATGACATGAGGGCGGCGGGAATTGCACCCTGGAGAATTGTTGGAATATCGTTGAGGGCTAACCCCGTTACTATAGGTGTACCATAACCTCCGGCCCCGATAAGAGCGGCCAAGGTCGCGGTACCGATATTTATAATGGATGTGACAACCTCTTTTATGAGTTCAATCTCCTTTGCCGCTTTCTCAGAACCTAATTTCAAAAATGCCTCATCGCTTTTGGGGTAAGGTTGGATCATCACGCTCTCGCCATGATTGGGCAGAAGATGATAAATCTCCTCGGTTATAAAAGGAATAAAAGGATGCAGCATCCGCACCACACGATTAAGCGTCTCTATGAGTACATAGCCGCTTTGCGATTTCTTTTTTTCATCAGTTCCATAAAGAACAGGTTTTGAAAGTTCAAGATACCAGTCACAAAATTCATTCCATGTGAATTTATAGAGACTTGTGGCGGCATCGGTGAATCTAAATTCCTCAAGGGCTTTGGTGACTTCATCAATTGTGACTTTGAGTTGGTGAACGATATAACGATCAGGTAAATCGAGTTCTGATTCGTTCACCTTTGTTTGGAGCTTTACATTCTGAAGTGCGTTGAGTGCAAAACGAGTCGCGTTCCAAATTTTATTTATAAAATTTCTGTAACCGTCAAGGCGATCTTCACTAAATTTTATGTCCCGGCCGGCACCCACAAGACTTGCTAAAGTAAATCTCAGGGAATCGGTGCCGTAGTCATTGACAAGTTCAAGGGGATCAACCGTGTTTCCCTTGCTCTTTGACATTTTTTGACCGCGCTCATCTCTGACGAGGGCGTGGATATAAACTGTGTCAAATGGAACATCTTTCATAAAATGAAGTCCCATCATGATCATTCGGGCAACCCAAAAGAAAATAATATCGAAGCCCGTAACAAGTGTTGAAGTGGGATAAAATTTCTCAAGGAGTTTTGTTTTTTCTGGCCACCCCATTGTGCTAAAGGGCCAAAGAGCTGAACTAAACCAAGTGTCTAGTACATCTTTATCTTGTTCTAGAGCTCCTCCGCAAGGGCATGCCTTAGGGGTTTCAAGGGCCACGACTATTTTTTTACACGTTGTACAATGCCATGCAGGTATGCGGTGACCCCACCAGAGCTGTCGAGAAATGCACCAGTCGTTAATGTTGTACATCCAGTCGAGATAGGTTTTTGTCCAGTTTTCGGGAATAAATTGGATCTTCTTTTCTTCGACTACTTTAATAGCGGGGGCAGCAAGGCTTTTAATTTTTACAAACCATTGATCTGAGAGCATGGGCTCAATATTGGTGTCGCAACGATCGCAGCGACCAACGGATAAATTATGAGGCTCTTCTTTTACAATTAAATTTAATGCCGTGAGATCTTCGATTACTTTTTTTCGCGCATCGATATTTTTTAGACCTTTATAAACTCCCCCTGCGTCGTTGACTACTCCCTTTGAGTCAAAAATTGAAATCATTGGAAGATTGTGCCGCTTTGCCATTTCATAATCATTGGGGTCGTGGGCAGGAGTGATCTTCACGACGCCACTTCCGAACTTCATGTCCACATAGCTATCGGCGATGACGGGGATCTCTCTATTGGTGAGGGGAAGTTTTATTTTTTGACCCACATATTTTTTGTAACGTGGATCATCGGGGTTGACCGCGACAGCCGTATCTCCGAGCATTGTTTCGGGTCTGGTCGTGGCCACCACGAGATCACCATATTTAATATGCCAAAGGGAGCCTTTGGTTTCGGTATGTTTGACCTCAAGATCAGAAACGGCCGTTTGGCAGCGGGGGCACCAGTTAACTAGTCGGTTGCCTCGATAAATGAGCCCTTCATTATAGAGATCAACAAAGACTTTCTTTACAGCCTGGGAAAGCCCTTCATCTAATGTAAATCGACTTCGATCCCAATCAACGCTAATTCCCAGCCGCTTTTGCTGGTCAAGAATTAAACCTCCAGATTTTTCTTTCCACTCCCAAACCTTCTCGACAAATTTTTCTCGGCCGATGGTTTCTCTTTTTATTCCTTCTTTAGCGAGTTGGCGTTCCACGACGAGTTGAGTGGCAATGCCGGCGTGATCCATGCCTGGGAGCCATAGAACGTTAAATCCTTGCATCCGCTTATACCGAGCTAGAATATCTTGAAGTGTATTATTGAGGGCATGGCCCATGTGAAGAACGCCGGTCACGTTTGGGGGTGGGATAACCATGCTATAAGTTGGCTTGGTCGACTTTTCGTCGACAGCGAAATAATTTTTCTCAAGCCAAAACTGATACCACTTTTTTTCAACGTGGCCCGGCTCGTAGCCTTTTGCTAGTTCTTCAGGTTTTTTCTCTTCAGACATGGAGTTACTTTAATATCTGAAGCGAAGCTAATCAATTACTCATTCGAATGGGTGTCTAAAGGTGTTTCCCCTTGAGAAAGAAGAGCTTCCACTCTTGAAAGGCCATCTTCATTGATATTGGCAACGTCTTGGTTCCATTTATTACTATTGATGTCATTAACTTCTTGCGCGAGACGAATGTCTTTAATCATAGAGACAAGATCTCTTGAGCTTGAAGCGTCTTGGGTTGGATGATCGGCACTGGCAACAGCCCCCAAAAAGCCGACGGTCAAAAGACCAAAAAGAATAACCCGATAAATACGTTCCACAAAAACCTCCTATACCCTTTCTAAGAACCGTTCTTAGAAACCTTACCTGCCAACACCTAAAGCAATCACGGTGCCTATTGAAATCATTAGCATTTTTTAAATTAGTGTCTAAAAAAGTGACAGTCTCTGGCGCGAAGGGACGTTTTTCGGCCTCATACCTAGCGTTAAAAGAGATTTGGTTTAAAACCCTGGCCTTGACGGCCTCAAACAAAGGCCCTTAGCATAAAATAGTGATATAGTAGCTTTAAGACCCGTTCAGCTAAGAGGAGAACTCATAATATGAAAACGGGGAAAGTAAAGTGGTACAACCCTAAGAAACATTTCGGATTTATAACCGGCGATGACGGGGAAGACATTTTTCTCCACTCAACTGACGTCCCTCCTGGCATAGAATTACAAGAAGGCGATAAAGTAGAATATGATGTTGGCGAGGCCCCGAAAGGCCAAAAGGCCATAAATGTTAAAAAGTTATAATACTTTTTGATTTTGGTGGGCCTATGCGTTATTCTATATGGAGTGGTTTGCAAAGTTATCCCGCCGATGAAAGTCTAGGGGACTAAGCGCCCCAAAAAATATTTTATTTGTTCAACCATAGCAAAGGACCCTAAAAGTGAGTTACACAGACAAGACCCTTCAATGCAAGGACTGTGGCACAGACTTCACATTCACTTCACGTGAACAAGAATTCTATGCGCAGAAAGGTTTCCAAAACGAGCCCACTCGATGCAAAGCTTGCCGAGACAATCGCAAACAATCTCGCGATGGCGGTGGCGGTGGATACGGTGGCGGACGTGATCGTGGAGAGCGGCAAATGTTCTCAGCGGTTTGCTCGACATGCGGAGCCCAAACCCAGGTTCCTTTTAAACCAGATCCAGCAAAACCAATTTATTGCCGCGACTGTTTTAAGAAGTCCCGAAACGGTTGAGCTGAATTAAAATTTTGAGCTTAATTGAACCCCGATCGAAAGATCGGGGTTTTTATTTGTCGTGTGAATGCTATAATTTATTTATGAAGACTGTACTTATTTTAGAAGACGAAATTGTTATTAGGGCTTCTGAAATCACTGGTGTAAAAAATAAGACAACGCTGGTTAACATGGGACTTGAAGCCCTCATTGAAAAGATGAGTCGCAAAAGACTGATAGCCTTAGGGGGATCAGAAAAGAATCTGAAAATCATTCCGCGAAGACGAGTTTGAATTTTTGGTGAGCGGATAAGTCGAAAAACAGTGTTAGGGGCATGACTATTTTGGTCTTAATAGCGCCGGTTCATATTTTTCAAAATAAGCCTGCATTAGTTCTTTGACGATGGGGCCTGCAACCGTCGGATGACAGCCGTGTTCGGCATGCACGAGAACGGCGAAGCGTGGATTGTCTTGTGGAGCAAAAGAAACCATCCAGGCGTTATGCCTGAGATTGAAATTCCTTGATTCACAGTTTCCGTAAATATTATTAGCCGCGAATTGAATGACCTGTGCTGTTCCCGTTTTACCCGACATATTCAGGCCAGGTATTTTAAAAGAGCGTGCTGTGCCGTGATCGCCATTGAAAACTAAGTTCAGGCCCTTCTTTACAACGGCAAAAGTTTCGGAACTTATAGAAACAGCTTCTGGATCTTTAGAATCTCTGGTTTGAAGATTTCTTCTCAGCTCGGGTTTAAATATATGAGTGAGTGCTCCGCCTAAATCATCTTGGTGACTTACGATGAAAGGTTTCATGAGTAAACCTTCCATTGCGATAGCTGAGTAAGCCGTCAAAACTTGCAGTGGTGTGGCCGCAACAAATCCTTGTCCAATGGCGATAGATAGGTTTTCGCCGGGTTGCCACTCCTCGCCCAAAGTTTTTCTTTTCCAATCGGAATCAGGAATTAACCCCGCTCTCTCTCCGTCAAGAAGGATTCCGGTTTTTGACCCGAATCCAAGTTTTCTGGCGTACTTTGCAATTTTATCCACTCCAAGAGTAAGGGCTAAATGAAAAAAGAAAACATCACAAGATTGTTCCAGCGCCGTTACGACATTGACGTTTCCATGGCCGTGTTGAACGGCACAATGATAAAGTCTTCGTCCATATTTGAATGAACCCGGACAAAAATAAGTTGTCTCAGGCGTGATTACTTTTTCCTCAAGGGCTGCAATAGCAACGATGGCTTTAAATGTGCTCGCAGGAGGAAAAAAATCTTGAATAGCTCTGTTGCGCATGGGTCTTAGAGGGTTATTAACCATTTTGGCCCAAGCTTCGGGAGTAATACCGTCAGCAAATTCGTTGGGGTCAAAGGAGGGGGTATTGACCATAACCAAAATTTCTCCAGTTCGCGGATCCATGGCAAGAACGCTTCCCACTCGTTTATCTTTTGTCATCGATTCGTATGCTAATTTTTGAAGATCCGCGTCAAGAGTGAGTGTGAGACTCTGGCCTGGAATAGGGTCTGTGGTTTCAGAGTAACCGCTTAAGATTTGAGTCTTATCGTCGGAACCCACTTCTCTCCCTCTAGCGTCAACAACTAAAGCTTGGGATCCATCTTCCCCTCTTATTTCTTGGTCCCATTGTTTTTCAATTCCAGATTTTCCAATCATGTCCCCAGCCTTAAGCTTCGCTATCCCCAATTTTTTAGCGTTAAGAATGGGAAGTTCATCGGGCCCCACCTCACTTGTGTATCCCAATAGCTGAGCTCCATTTGAACCAAGAATATAAATTCGCACCCCCCTCATTTCGACGTCTAACCCCGGAAAATTAATTTTCATTCTCTCGATTTTGAAAACTTCATCTCTTGTCAGACTGTCTTTGACCCGGAGGGGTTTGTAGGCTCCATTTTGCCTTCTGCTGAATTGAATCTTCTCCTTGAGTTCCTCCTTATCAATATCAAGGATGCGAGAAACTTCTTGGGCTACGTCGTCTAGAGACTTCATGTATTGAGGAGTGAGTACAGCTGAGAACGCCGGAACATTATCCACTAGAGGTTTACCGCTACGATCAAAGATCATCCCTCGGGGGGCTTCGATTTTCATTTCTTTAAATTGGTTTTGTTCGCTAAAGCGTCTCAGCTCAGAGCCTTTTAATATCTGAAGATACCAAAGACGGCAGAAAAGAAGGACGAAAGTCGCAATGATGAGTCCGTAGAGGTAGGCGTAGCGATCTTTGTATTCTTTAAGATCGCTCTGGTTTTCAATCCAATCGTTTTGCAAAACCATTTTCCTCTTGATAAGTTATTTTTAGTATACTAACGTTTTAGTAGATATCTACTAATAAGTTAGTAAGTGTATTGAGTGGGGGATTTGAAAATGACTCGAAAAAAGAACAAGGTGATAAAGCCTCTGACCGAAGTTGAGTTAGAGGTCATGAAGGCCATCTGGAATTTAGATGAATGCAAAGTCAGAGACGTGCACGATATCCTTCACACCGAACGAGCTCTTGCCTATACCTCGGTGGCTACGATGATGAAAATCTTAGAGGAGAAAGGCTTTCTCACCTCTCAAAAATCAGAAAAGACTCATATCTATAAATCTCTCGTTTCTAAAACTGAGTACGAGGCTGCGAGTTTAAATCATTTGTCCGACAATGTTTTTGAGGGGAATGCGAGCTTTATGGTTTTGCGTCTCTTAGACGATTCGAAATTAGGTAAAGAGGAATTAGAAAACATCCGAAAATTTTTGAACGAAAGATTAAATTCAAAATGACGGCCACCGCTTACTTACAAAATTACTTCGTTTTAAATATCTCTATAATTGTGGCTTGCCTTATATTTTTTATTTTAAAAGCGGCTTTGAAGTTTTTTAATCTTCGAGCAAAGTCTATTTATATGAGGAGATGGGCGCAAATTTTGCTCGTCATCTCTTTCATGACGCCGACGGCTCTTCTTGTGGTTCCGCGAAAGACGTTCTCAAATATTGAATTTCATGCTTGGACCCCTACCTCCGAACTCGCCCGGGGTGGCCACTCTAAGGGATCTTCAAGAGAGGGGATTAATCCTCGTGAGAGTCGTGTAATCTTGAGTTCTTCGACGGGCTTTCATTTCTTCCAACTGACTAAACATCTGCGCCCCTCATTTTTATTAGGACTAATTCTTTTGGCCCTTCTTTTTTACTCAGTGGGATTTTTTGTAAAACTCCGACGTTTGAGATCAGTTCTTATGTTCGGAACACCCCTAAGACGAATAGGTCGGGTGTCTATCATCGTTTCTGATGAAGTGGTTGTTCCCTTTTCGGTTTTACTCTTTCGGAAGGCATGGGTTGTTATCCCTGTTAATATCTTGCGAAATAATCAGGATCTCAAAATCGCTTTAAAACATGAGCTTCAACACCACAGGCACGGAGACACGAGGTGGGCTTTTTATGTAGAAATTTTGGCCTGCCTGTTTTGTTTAAATCCCGCATTTTTTCTCCTCAAGCGGAACATTACTGAATTTCAAGAGCTAGCCTGCGATGAAGCTCTGGTGACGAAGAAGAAAATATCTTGCTATGAATACGGCAGTTGTCTTGTTCGCGTGGCCGCTCTTGCTATTAAAGAACACGGGGCTCCACGCTTTGTGGCTTCAACATCTTTTGCCGTGAATTCTGAAAAGCCGGCTTATCTAAAATCTTTTCTGGGAAAAAGGATCGAAGCTTTGGCCCTTATGAACATGAGGAGAAAGTTCAATCTCAGTTCGGCGGTCATTATGTTTTTGGGGGTATTGGCCACGGCCCTCTTCGCCTACGGGGCTCAGATTAATTTTGTTTCACCAAAACTGAATCCCATAAATCCTGGCAGTGTGATCATAGACCCTGTATATCAAGACATCTCCGAGAAAGTTTTAGCCAGAGCTCTTGCTAACGAAGGAGCAAAATCTGGATTTGTTATTGTGGCTGAACCAGTCTCCGGGAGAATCTTGGCTGTGGCCAATAGAGACACAACTCAACGCAGGTCGAGCCACTGGGCTTTATCTCAATTTATAGAACCTGCTTCTATAGCAAAAACGTTGGTTGTCGCTGAAGCTCTAAATAAAAATGTGACGAGCCCGCAAGAGATGCATCCTTGCGAAAATGGGAGCTATCGCTATGGAAATCGGGTCTACCATGATTGGAAAAAAGAGGGTTGGGCTAGCTTAACGACCGAAGAGACAATTACAAATTCTAGCGATATCTGCAGTATGAAAATTGGGGAAAAGTTAGGGGCAGAAGGTTTAAGAGAAATGCTCGTGGATTTCGGATTCGGTTCTGGAGGAACGGCTAGCGTTTTCGCTGAAGCGAGATCGGGGCAATTGCCTCCTCCTGATGATGAGACTCACCCTCGTCTTGTTCCCTATGTTTCGGCAGGCTATGGTTTTAGAATTACTCCTCTCGAAATGGTTCAGGCTTATGGGGCTATTGCTAACGGCGGGTATCTGATGATGCCAAAACCCGCCAATGAAGTTGGGGGCCAGATTATTAGGCGCGTTCTTTCGCCGGAAGCAGCAGAAGAAACGAAAAAAATATTAGAGCAAGTGGTTATCAAAGGGACGGCGAAAAAACATGGTCAAAGCGATTTCTATACGACAGCCGGCAAGACAGCAACATCGTACGCAGCCGATCTTACGAAAATAGATTGGTTAGGCGGCGATCAGAAAGCTAACTTTGCGGCGTTCATCGGTTTTGCCCCAGTTTCAAAACCAAGGGTTGAAGTTTTTGTCGGCATTCGGGATCCAAAAAGCCGCGATGGCGCCCATGGAGCAGCCCACGCTGCGCCGATATTCAGAGAAGTTGTAGAGAAAGTCTTAGAGCAAATGAATGTGCCCCACGATAAGGGCCAAGTGAATAACCTCTAAACTATCTATAGGCGGGGATGCCCGTAATATACTCGCCTAAGACCAGGCGATGAATGTCTTCGGTGCCCTCGTAGGTATTAACACTCTCAAGGTTTCGCATATGACGACCGACTTGATATTCGTCAGTGATGCCGTTTGCACCGAGAATGTCACGACAGACCCTCGACATCGCTAAGGCATTAGAAACATTGTTCATTTTGGCCATACTAACATGATGAGCTTTGCACTTGCCGGCATCTTTCAGACGACCCAATTGAAGCGCTAAGAGTTGTGCTTTTGTAATCTCGGTGAACATATTAGCAAGCTTTGCCTGAACAAGTTGAAAGCTCGCGATGGGCTTACCAAACTGAATTCTAGATTTCGCGTAATTTCGTGCTTCATCAAAGCAGGCCATCATAGAACCTAAGGCACCCCAAGCAATTCCAAATCGAGCATTATTGAGGCAACCAAAGGGGCCCTTTAAACCTTCAACATTGGGCAAGAGATTTGTTTCAGGAATTCGGCAATCGGCAAAATTAAGTTCACTTGTAACACTGGCCCTTAGAGAAAATTTTCCGTGAACATCTTTTGTAGAGAATCCAGGAGTTCCTTTATCAACTAAAAAACCCCGGATTTTATCGTCTTCAGTTTTTGCCCAAACGATAGCCACATCGGCAACGCCGCCGTTTGTGATCCACATTTTACTTCCATTGAGAATATATGAATTTTTGTCTTTGCGAGCCCGAGTGATCATTCCGCCGGGGTCCGATCCATAGTCAGGTTCAGTAAGACCGAAGCAACCAATGATTTTTCCTTTGGCCATTTGGGGGAGGTATTTTTGTTTTTGCTCTTCAGTGCCGTAAGCAAAAATGGGGAACATACACAGCGCCCCTTGAACACTCACGAAGCTTCGAAGACCAGAATCTCCCCGCTCAAGTTCTTGCATAATCAAACCATAGGCCGTGTAACTAAGGCCCGCGCATTCGTAACCTTTAATGGTGGCCCCAAGAGTTCCGAGCTCAGCCAATTGGGGAATGAGAGATTTGGGAAATGTCCCCTCCCGATCATGCTTTTCGATGATGGGAATCACTTCTTTTGAAACCCACTGACGAATTGTATCGCGAATCATTTTCTCTTCGTCAGAGAGCATGGAATCTATATTGTAAAAATCGACGGCCTCAAATGGTTTCATAACTTTCGAATATGGCACTGGCTTTAGGGAAAGTAAAGCAGGAGGTACGCCGTACCGTATCCGGCGCTACCTTTCCGGATACGGTACGGCGTACCTCAAATCATTGTGAGGCCACCATTGACGGCCCAGGTTTGGCCCGTTACGGCATCGGCGCTCGACGATGATAAGAAAGCGATAACCTCAGCGACTTCGCTAGCCCGGGGGGTTCTTCCTAAGGGCAAGAATTGAAGGAATTTTTCTTCGGCCTTTTTTAAACTGGTTTCTTTGGGTTCACGGGTGAGGAGATAATCCTCCGTGGGCCCCGTTGCCACACAATTAATTGAAATATTAAAAGACCCAAGTTCACGGGCTAACGCCCGGCTATAATAGATTAAGCCGCCACGAGTAAGGGAGGCAAGGGATTCGGTTTCAATTCCATAGCGCATTAAATCTGGTACAACGTAAATAATTTTCCCCCGCTTGCGGCCTTTCATAAAGGGCAATACGGCTTGGGTGGCATACACTGCACTTTTCATATTGATGCCAATGAGTTTTTCAAAATCATCTAGGTACTCGGGGCCCAAGATCGGCGATGCCTTAGAATTGTGAAGTGCTGAAACAAAAATATCGATGGCCCCAAAAGTTTCTACGGCTTTACTGAATCCTTCTTTTACGGCGTCATTTTTCGTCAGATCCACATCGAAATAGGCTGCTTTACCGTGATGTTCTTTAATTTCGCGGGTATCTGATATTTCGTCTACGATCCTTCGACCCTTATCTGGAGAATTGTCCAAAATGGCGATGTCTGCTCCTCTGGTCGACAAACTCAGACATAATGCTCGTCCGATGTCGCTGGTGCCCCCAGTGATTACGAATGTACGATCTTTAAGTGATTGCATTAATTTCCCCTAGATTAAAGCTTCAAAAATAACAGCTATACCTTGGCCGCCGCCAATGCATGCGGCTCCAAGTCCAAACTTTTGTTTGCGACGAATAAGTTCATAGATGAGGTGCATAGAAATTCTTGTGCCTGACGCCGCAAGCGGGTGCCCGATGGCAATGGCGCCCCCATTGACGTTAGTGATTTCGCGATTCAGTCCCAATTCTTTTTCTACGGCCAAATATTGGGCGGCGAAAGCTTCGTTGACTTCTACCAAAGACATTTCACTTAATTTCTTACCGGCTTTTTCTAATGCTTTTCGAGAGGCGGGAGCGGGCCCTATTCCCATAATTTTTGGATCGCATCCCACGCTGGCCCAAGAAATAAGTTTAGCCAGTGGCTTTAATCCTTTTTTCTCAGCATAACTTTTTGAAGTCACAACGACACAAGCCGCCCCGTCGACAATCCCGGAAGCTCCCCCTGCGGTTACGACACCGTCGGGTTTAAATATGGGTTTAAGTTTCTCAAGGCCTTCAAATGTTGTTTGTGGACGAGGGTGTTCGTCTTTTTCAAATGTTACTGTCGTTTTTTTATCTTTAACTTCGATCGATGCGATTTCATCTTTGAAAAGGTTTTTTTCTTGAGCCTCTTTACATCTTTTTTGACTGAGTAGTGAATATTCATCAATTTCTCGACGAGAGATTTTATATTGTGTAGCCAAATTTTCTGCGGTGATGGCCATGGGAAAACCGGCATAAGGGTCGATTAAGGCCGCAACCAGATAGTCTTCAAACTCACCGGGCCCCATGCGGTAGCCGAATCGAGCTTTTCTGACGATATAGGGAACGGTCGACATACTTTCGGTTCCGCCAGCTAGAATGGCCGTCGCTTCTCCAGTCATTATCATTTGGGCTGCTGTGACGATGGCTTGAAAACCACTTCCACAAAGGCGGTTTAGGCCCAGGGCGGGGACATTTATTGGAACGCCACATTTAAGACCGATGTGTCTCGGGGCATAAATTGCATCGGCTGTGCTTTGAATAACATTTCCGATAACCACATGATCAATGCTTTCTGGTGTAAGGCCTGACTGCTTGAGAGCCGCGTTTCCCGCGGCAACGCCGAGGTCAGTGGCCGAAAAATCTTTGAGGGTGCCACCGAAAGCACCGAAGGGTGTTCTTTTTCCAGAAACAATGACAATTTCTTCCATACTTTTTAGTTTAGTAAATGACTCTCTTAATTGACAGTCTTGTTTTTTACGAAGATAGTTATCTGGCATGCACATTCTCGTATTGGGTGGAGGTGCTAGAGAACACGCTTTAGTTCGTGCTCTTAAGAAATCTCCAAAGGTAAAAAAATTAAGTTGTGCCCACGGAAATCCTGGTATTTCCTTAGAAGCAACGTGCTATCTAACAGATCCCAATGATTCCCGTCGCGTTATCGAACTCACTAATCGGATAAAACCTGATCTCGTTGTGGTAGGCCCCGAGGCTCCTTTGGCTGCAGGTGTAAGTGATGCGTTGCGCAACTCCCATATCTCAGTTTTTGGTCCTTCTCAAAATGCCGCCCGCTTAGAAACGAGCAAAGTTTTTTCAAAGCAGTTTATGACGAAAAATAATATTCCCACGGCCAAGGCCATCGTCTGTTCATCAAAAGAAGAAATGCTTGAAGCGAAAAAACAATTTACTCCTCCCTTTGTCGTCAAAGCCGATGGTTTGGCGGCAGGTAAGGGTGTTCGCATTTGCCAAGACGAAAAAGAATTTGAACAATGTGCCGATGATTTTTTCGGAAAAAAGATTTTGGGTGCGGCCGCCTCTCAAGTTCTGGTAGAAGAATTTGCTGACGGTGAAGAACTGAGCCTTATGCTTCTCGTTGCTGACGGAAACTATACTTTGTTGCCGATAAGCCAAGATCATAAAAAACTTCTCGATAAAGATGAGGGCCCGAACACTGGTGGAATGGGAGCTTTTGCACCGGTTAAGAAATGGGCAAAGAGTTTAGCTAAACTCGAATCTACAATTATTAAACCCACCCTTGAAGGCCTTGCTAAAGAGAACATCGCCTACCGTGGAGTTCTCTATATCGGGGTCATGATGACAAAAACAGGCCCCGTTGTTTTGGAATATAATGTTCGCTTTGGTGATCCTGAGGCACAAGTCCTTCTTCCTTTACTCAAAGGTGATTGGGCCGAAGTATTTTTGGAAGTGGCCGAGGGAAAAATACCAAAACTCACATGGTCAAAAGATTCGGCGGTGTGTGTGGTTTTATCTACGGCGGGTTATCCCGAACATCCGAAAAAAGGGGTAAAGATTTTAATTGATCGGGAGCTTTTAAAAACCGGAGATCAACAATATCTTTTGCACGGTTCAACGGCGAGCTACCAAGGTCTCTATACAAATGGTGGAAGGGCACTTAGCGCCGTGGGAATTGCTAAGACCACCGAACTCGCAAGGAAAAAAGCCTATAATCTTATTAAAGCGGTCGAGTTTGAAGGAATGCATTTCAGAAAAGACATTGCTGTAGAGAAGAAAAAACGTGGCCATCGTTAAACCGTTTTCAGCCTGGCATTACAATACTCAGAAATTTAAAAATTTAGCGGAAGTTGTTGCCCCTCCTTACGATGTCATCTCTCCAGAAGAACTAGCCGCAATGAAAAAGAAAAACCCCCACCATTATACAAAAATCATTTTGCCCGAAGGGGAGAATAAACACTCCCAAGCTGCTGACTTGTTTAAGGCTTGGCAGCGAGAAGAAATTTTGGTT
>Ga0206917_1207_pt1 | contig 13337 bp, 11 predicted proteins | sample Alteio_BWOrgHeat_68_FD_152931 | JGI IMG/M metagenome (GOLD analysis project Ga0206917, IMG submission 152931) | Enriched cells from forest soil in Barre Woods Harvard Forest LTER site, Petersham, Massachusetts, United States -... | ecosystem: Environmental > Terrestrial > Soil > Temperate forest >...
CAGATTGCGGCGGTACTCAATCAAAAGGGCGTGCTTACCGATTTGGGCCGCGCATGGACACGCGCCACGGTGCATGAGGTGCTTACCAATGAAAAATATATCGGTAACAATGTTTTTAATCGGCGCTCATTCAAGCTGAAAGCGCGACGGGTGGTGAATAAACCGGAAATGTGGGTGCGGGCTAATGGCGTATTTGAAGCCGTGATCGAGCCCAAGCATTTTTATGCCGCGCAGCATATCATCAACGAGCGCAACCGGAAATTCTCCGATGAAGAAATGCTAGAAAAGCTCAAGGCTGTCTATGATAAGCGGGGCTGGCTGTCCGGTATCGTCATCGATGAGGCCGAAGGCATGCCATCGAGCAGCGCCTATTCCTCTCGCTTCGGCAGCTTGCTGCGCGCCTATGAGCTAGTCGGCTATACACCGGATATCGATTACAGCTTTATCGAAATAAACCGCCACTTGCGAAAAACGCATGCGAATATCATTCAAGAAACCATCGACAAGGTGGTAGCGCTGGGCGGGCATGTCGAGCAGGACAGGAAAACCGGCTTGCTACACATCAATCATATGCTCAAAGCCTCCGTGGTGATCGCCCGCTGCCAGCAAACGAAAGCGGGGCATTATCGGTGGAAAATTCATCTCGATACAGGATTGCTTCCGGACATCAGCATCATCGTGCGTATGGACGCAATTAATCAGGAATCGCTTGATTATTATCTCTTGCCTGCGCTCGATGTCGAAAATCCGAAGCTGCGCCTGAGGGAAAATAACAGCTTGTCGCTGGATGCTTATCGCTTCGATACGTTGGAGCAATTCTTTTTACTCACGGAATGCGTGGACATTAGGGAGGTCGCATGAGCAAAGATAAAATTCCTGAAATAAAGATGATCGCCATCGATAAGATTCATATCCTGAATCCCCGCGTGCGAAGCCAGAAGCTATTTCAGGCGATGGCGCAAAACATCGCTAAGGTGGGACTCAAGCGCCCGATCACGGTACGCATAGGCTCACATGCCAGCGACAAGGATTATGACCTTGTATGCGGCCAAGGCAGGATAGAGGCATTTCAGCTGGCGGGCAAAAAGCAAATCCCCGCCATCGTGATTAATGCCAGTGAGGAAGAAGCGCTGGTGATGAGTCTGGTGGAAAATCTGGCGCGGCGCATGCACCGCTCCGTCGATGTATTGCAGGGCGTGGAGATTTTGAAGCGCCAGGGGTATGACGTGAAAACCATATCCCAAAAAACCGGACTGGTGGCGGAGTATATATACGATGTGCTGTTTTTACTTGAGCATGGGGAGCAGCGATTGCTTGCGGCAGTGGAAGGTGGCACCATGCCCATCACCGTCGCCGTCACCATCGCCAAAAGCCCGAATCAATATACCCAGCAAGCCTTGCAGGATGCTTACGATAAAAATCTGCTGCGCGGAAAAAAACTCATGGAGGCCAAGAAGGTACTCGAATTACGCAAACGCTTCGGGAAAGCCACACAGGGCGGCGGGAATGGAAAGCACCGCAACCGCGATTCCGAGCAGATATCGGCCCGCGAAGTGCTGAAAATCTACGAAAAAGAAGTTGACCGTAAGCGCCTGCTCACACGCAAGGCCGATGTCACCGGCAACTGTATGGTATTTATCACTGAGGCGCTGCGCCACTTAATGCAGGATACGGCATTCATAGCCATCCTTGAAGCCGAGCAGTTGACGGCCATGCCCAAACGCCTCGCGGAACTGTGCGGTCATAAAACCGCTAAGGGGGCGTGATGATCGGTTTTGAAGAGAAAATGATATCGCTGAAACTGGAACAAATTGTGCCGGTGAAAAAACTCACGGTCGGCATTCAATACACGGAAAAATTCAAGCAGGTTGCCGCTTCCATTAGCGAGGTGGGGATTATTGAGCCTCCGGTGGTCGCACCGATGAAGGGGGAGAAAAATCGCTATATCATGCTTGACGGGCATTTGCGGCTTGAAATACTGAAACTACTGGCAACCGGAGATGAAGTCGTCTGCCTCGTTTCCAAAGACGATGAATGCTACACCTACAATAAGCATATCAGCCGTATATCGACGATTCAAGAGCACCGCATGATTATGCGAGCGATTGAGCGCGGTGTACCGGAAAAGAAAATCGCCGCCGCGCTTAATGTGAATATTGGCAGTATCCGCAACAAGCTCAATCTCCTGCAAGGCATATGCAGCGAAGCCGCCGACTTGCTCAAAGATAAGCATGTGGCGATGGGCGTGTTTGCCATTTTACGCAAGATGAAGGAAGTTCGGCAGGTGGAAGCGGCGGTCTTGATGGAGGATGCGGGAAATTACACCGTGTCCTACGCCGAGGCGCTATTCGCCGCCACGCCACGGGAGCATATCATCGACACCAGCAAGCCCAAAAAAGTAAAGGGGCTAGACCCGGAACAAATGGCGCGGATGGAAACGGAGATGGCGAGCCTGCAGCGCGAGTATGATTTGATCGAGGAAAATTACGGCACCGATGTGCTGAACCTCACGCTGGCGAAAACTTATCTCACCACCTTGCTCGAAAATGGCCGGGTAGTCGGATACCTCGCCAAGCATCACGCCGAATTCTTATCGCAGTTCCAGCAAATCGCAGAAATGCAATCCTTAACCGGAAAAGCGGCAACGGCATAAAAACGATTGGGGACCGAGACCCTTTAAGCGTCGGGACTGTGGGAGAAGCCGCACGGCGGGGCGGATCAAGCGCAGTGGTGGGAATGGCGGCGAACCCGTCCCGGCCCACTAGGTCGGCTAGAGTTTTCGCTGACCGGCTGCGCTGGTGCAAAAATAACCGCGCGGCATGGGCTATATACTGGCGGAGCAGGAAAGCCGTAAGACTTCGCCGGTATATTTTACTGAAAAAGAAGTGGTTTATCGCCCGAATTTTGGATAAACAAAAACCCCGGCATCTGATCACAGCTTTTAACGGCTGGGGAAGAAAACCGGGGCATACATCCATTATAATACAGGAAAACACGAGGATTGCAAGTACGTTAATGCAATTTTCCTCAGGGCATGTTAGACAAGAAAAATGACGGAAAATCAATTACCAGAGGCGCTTATAGAGGTTTTTTCGGAAGTCCGGCTGCGCGCCTATAAGCGTCCCGGCGAAAGCGACGCACAGGCATTTGCCCGCTATCAGGATAATATCCGCGTCAGCGAATCCCTCTTGCCCGCGCTGCATTACCTGGAAATCGTTCTCCGCAACCGGCTCAATAAGGCCATCAAGCAGGTGTATGGCGAGCAATGGCTGGTGAACCTACCGAACAACCTGCATATGGACGAAGGCAATCTGGCAAAGCTGAATGTCGCTAAATTCCATCATCAGCAGATAAAACGTCGCCCCGCTACCCATGACGATCTGGTGGCGCATATGACCTTCGGCTTTTGGGCCAACTTCTTTCACAAGCGCTATGACCCGTCACTATGGCAACGCAAGCATTTCACGGCGACGGTATTACCTCACCTTGAACGCGATAAGCGCTCCCGGCATCTCATTAAGCCCCAGCTGCAAATCATCAAGGAATTGCGTAACCGCATCGCCCACCATGAGCCGATATGGAACTGGCAACCGGGAGCCACCGCCGGTCACGCCCTTTGCCTCGAATTGATCGGCGCAATGTCGCAGGATGCGATTACACGATTACAGGAAGTGGATAGGTTTACGCCGTTTTCGGCATAATGCCTTACTTACCCCACCAATTTCAGCACTTTATTGAAGATTTTGCGGGAATCCACCCCTAGCGCCGCGCAAACGGTTACGAATTCCATTACGTCCAACCGACGCTCACCCTTTTCATATTTAGATACAAAAGATTGAGGTTTTTCTAGCCGTTTAGCTAATTCCGCCTGTGTAACGCCCGCTTTTAGTCGCGCCTGAATCATCAAGTCGAGAAAATACTGATTTTCCTTAGAATAAATGGTTCTTTTCACTGCCCAAAACCTTGATTAGTATGGGCAGAACAGCTAAACCTGTTTTAGGATTATCCCAAAATCGGATAATTTATCGCTTTTAATTCCTAATTAAAACGCGTTATAAATTGCTTGTTATATCTGGTTTATCAGGTAGATAGTTGTTCATAGATAATATTTAACAAAACCTTAACACAAACTGTAAATATTTAGTATAAAATTATAAACTAACTGCATTTTTTTGAGAATTCTATGCCCGGCAATAAAAAACGTATTCTAATTATCGATGATGACATTGGCACAATGGTCGATCATGACGCTTTGTTCAAAAACTGCGGAATGGATGCGGAGGTTTTTGTCGCGCACTGGCTACAAGAAGGCATGGATAAACTCAAAGAATGGGCTGCCGATGGACACCCTGCGGATATCGTTGACTCGGATTATTATGTCACCACCGGCCCCGATTTAGAGGATTTCCACCCCAATAATTACGACGCCAACAATGGTTATAACGGCGTAAGCGCGATAGGCCATGTGATGAAGTGGGCGGAAACACAACCCGAATCGGTGCGCCCTAAAAAATATTTCCTGCACTCGAAAACATCAGAGCAACCTTGGCGCGTCATCAGCCATATGCCTGAACTGAAAGACAAAGTGGATGTTTATGATACCGAGGAACTTTGGGAAATTGCCCAGCTTGGCGAAGAAGATGGTTTCCCTACAAACCGTGGCCATTCAACTCTACGGCAATATTGTAATAAGAATCTTGGAGCCAATTTCCCGCTAACCGAAGCACAATTGAAATTGTTTAAACAGCCGGATGCTAAAATTGAACTGCAGGAAGCCTACTATGAAGTTTTAGAGGGCAGAATGGCCCCGGAAAAAGCGCTAAAACATATCGACATTAGCAACCTTGGTGATGAATTTCGTGATTCTATCGATAGAGAAAAAGCGGAGGCCGCAGGCATCGAGCTTAGTTATGGCCGCCCTGGCTTCGAGCGTGGCATTGGTAGTGCGACGGTCGGTTCTTTAGCATTTAGTGCGGAGGAGGCTGCGGAACTTCACCGTCATGGCAAAAAAGCGATTTTAGTGCTCGAAGAATTTACACCTCAAGACACCAAACTTTTATCAATAGCGGACGGCATCGTATTGCTGGGCGCTGGGTCTGAACATTTAGAAGTGGTTGTGGCAAATCACAACATCCCTGCTGTGATGAGCAACAAAGAAGATTTGGAATTAAAAATTGAGGAAGTCGGCGGAAAAAAACGGTTGGTAAGCAAACCTCATCAATACAGAGAGGGCAAAAGTTTTGTGGCCGAGGCGGGCGAAGAAGTCACTATAGCAACCGCTGGAACTTATTATAGAGGCTATGACGATAAGGGCACCACGGCCGGTATGATGATTAAAGGTGCAGCGCCGATAGAGATTGGCGATCCATTCAAATATGAACATACAGCGGATGTGTATAATGCTGCTATCGATTGGGCGGATGCCGCGCGGCAAAAGCATGGTGGTTTTTCGGTCAAGGCGAATGCTGATACGCCGGAACAAGTTGCAAAGGCTATTGAGCTTGGCGCTGAAGGTGTTGGTCTACTCCGCACAGAGCATATGTTTTTCGCAGAGGAACGTCTCGCCGCGCTTCAAAAAGCATTGCTAACGGATGATGCCGCTGAAAAAAAAGCGGCTTTTGATTCTATCGAAAAATTTCAGAAAGATGATTTTGTAAAAATTTTCGATGCCGCAGGAAAAGCCGGGCAGGATTTTGCCGTCACTATCCGTTTACTAGATGCGCCGCCGGAAGAATTCCTATCCCCTTCACAGGTTGCCGCGCTAACGGCGAAAGTAGGTGAAAAAAATATGCGTGGCGTACAATTGGCCGAAAAAATACCCGGTCTGTATGCGATGCAAGCGGAAGCTATTTTTGATGCGGCAAAGGAAACTGGTTATGCTGGCAAGCTAGAAGTCATGATACCGCTGGTGCGTACTGTCGCAGAATTAAAAGCGGTAAAGCACGAAGTGGCGGAAATAGCGAAAAAGCATGGCATGCAAGATCGCTATCAATTGCGGGCAATGGTTGAAACGCTTGAAGCTGTAAAGTGCGCTGGTGATATTGCAAAAGAAGTCAGCGGAGTTAGCTTTGGCACTAATGACCTAACGGCCGAAGCGATGGGCGATATGAAGCGTGACGATATCGCCGCCACTAGGGAATGGATGGCAAAACATAATCATGTCGGTAAAAGCCCGTTTCTAACGCTTGCCAAACCTGTAAAAGCGATGATTAAGGAAACGGTGGAAGCGGCGCGGAAGGCAAATCCCGATATAGATATTGGTATTTGCGGGCATCAAGTGGCTGGCGATTATCCATCCATTCAATTTTGCCAACAGGTGGGTTTGGATAGCATTTCTGTTCCCGCCAGCGCGGAACACCTAGTAAGTTCGCGTATTATCGCCGGTCAAGCCGCGCTTGAGCATCCTCGAATACAACAGACAGCTGGCAAACCGCAGAAGAGCTTTACCTCCCTACGCAAACCCAGAACAAGTTTTACTGAATCTGCGCCCACCGGCACTACGTCACCCGATGGCAACGATCGTGATAGCCGCAACGATCAATGGGACAGGAATAAGGATTAAAGAATGTCTCAAAAACGGCGCATGCTCATCATCAACGATTCCATGAATCTCGAAACGGATAAAATGTTTCAGGGAAGCGGTGTCGATGCAGAAGTAAAAATGGCGCGCGACATGGCAGAGGGCATCGTGCAATTGGACGCCTGGGCAAAAGACGGGCATCCTGCCGATATTGTGACTATCGATTGCCACAAAAAAATAGGAGAAAATGTTTTCGATACATTATTTGTGGGCTGGCAGTATCAAGATCAGCTTGACGAATGGAGCGAAAAACAGGCGGAATTAGTACGCCCTAAAAAAGTATTCTGGCACTCGGCGATTGAAGTTCGTCACCCTGATAATGTCGGATTCCATTACATGGAAGAGCTTTCAAATATCGCTAGATTAGGCGAGCGAAATTACAGCTTTGTACATATGTATGGTGATGCGCCCCTAACCGAATTTGTCAATGGTGAATGGGGTACAAACCTTCCTACCAACGCTGCACAAGTGCGCGAGTTATCGATTCAAGCCGGAGTGCTATCTCCTTATGGATTACAGAGGGATGTTGAAAAAGGTGATTACACTGAATTTCAGGCACTTAAAGGTTTAGAAATAGAATCGATAAATCTTAAACCATACCTTGATACTAGAAAATATCCTACAGGCTCAGAATGGTTTGAATTTGCTGCACCGGGAGTCGCAAGAGGTTCCCTAGCTTTCGATGAAGATGATGTTCACAATCTGCGCGCGAAAGGCAAGGATGTCATCCTTGCGGTCAATCAGCTAGAGCCACAACATATGCGGCTTCTCCCTGAAATAGCTGGTGTCGTCGTGCTGGGCAAAGGCACACAACACGCCAAATACGTTTTTGAAGCGCATGGCAAAGCGGCGCAATTTAATAATTCAGAGGGTTTACTTGAAATTAAAGATATCGACGGCAAGAAACATCTATGTCGTAAAGATGATCCTGCGAATGAGAAAACTGGCTATCAATTAAAAGTTGGCACGGAAATATCAATGGATGGTTGGAATTTCTTTCATAAGAAATTGCCAGTAGTAAAAGGTGACATAAAGGATTACGAGAAAGCCATTGCTGATTGGGCGGATCGCACTTGCAAAGTGGAACATGGCATTGCCGTAAAAGCCAATGCGGATACAGCGGAACAGGTAAAAGAATCCATTAAACGGGGCGCAACTGGTATCGGGCTGGTAAGAACGGAGCATATGTTTTTTTCACCGGAGATGCATCCCGTTTTGCAGGAAGTTCTATCATCTCCGAATGACGCGGCGATACAGCGTTTCAAGGGAGTACAGCAAGGTCAATTTGAACAGATATTCCGTGCGGCTAAAGAGAAAAATAATTTTCCCATTACCATCAGGCTGCTTGACGCACCGCCCGAGGAATTCCTGGAACCACCGGCGCTTGCCAAGTTTATAAATAAAGCAGGAGAGGAAAATGCTAGGGGTGCGCGCTTCGCATTAAAAACGCCGGGCCTATACGCTGCGCAAGCGGAGGCAATTTTTGATGCGGCCACAGCAGCTGATTATAAAAGCCAAGTTGAGATTATGATTCCTCTAATTTATTCGGCTCAGGAATTGCAAGAAGTAAAACAGGAGATTGATAGTGTAGCGGCGGCAAAAGGCTATCAGGGAAGATTCCGTTTTGGCGCGATGATCGAAACCACCGAGGCGATACATCATGCCGGTGAAATTGCGCAGTCCTGCGACTTCGTAAGTTTTGGCACCAACGACCTTACGTCAGAGATTACTGGTTCGCGGCGCAATGATATTGAAACGACACAAGCATGGATGACAGCACATAATATTCCCGTTAGCCCATTTATTACCCTGGCCCCGCAGGTGGCTGACGCAATGCGACAAGCAATTGGCGCAGCTAAAGCAGCCAAACCTGATATTCAGGTCGGTATATGTGGTGATCAGGTATCCGGGAATTATGCGTCTATTAAACTATGCGGCGATATTGGGCTGGATAGCATATCGGTACAACCGACTAATGCCGCAATCGTGGAATCCAGAATAATGGCCGGTAAAGTATGCGCCTCTGGTCTTCCTGCTGAGAAACTTACACGCAGATTAGAGGAAGTCGAAGCGGAAGCAGGAATATCGCCCCGCCGCTCGTTTGCGAGTAGACGCCCTAAGCGTGATCCTTTTGAGTCGGATGGTACTGGATGGGGAAAAGGCAAAAAGGAATAAAAAACTTAAGGGGTCAAAATTTCTATCTATTCACCACCCGCACAATTTTTTGCCGGTGCGGTTATGCTCCAGTATCTGCCGGGCGGTGGTATCGGTCAGCTGGTCGTCCTTCCCGATCAGGATAGGCTTGGCGACCTGGCAGTAGCTATTATTTACGCTCCCAATCCCGGCGCAGCTCGTTAGCAGCATCGCCGTCGCCAAGGCGACGTACAATGCCCACCACGTCGATATTGCTATTCGACCATAGCGCATCGAGGTGATACCAGCCGTTTACGGAATGATATTCGCTCCAATCCGCACCGTAAGTGACTTTGACGCCAGCGCCCACCGCCGTTTTGACGGTAGCAGCCAAACTCGCCAGCTGCGTGACGGCGGGGAATACGCCGCTGGTGGGCATGTAATTGGTCAGGCCCACCAGTTCGGAGCCGAGCATAAACGCATCGATGACGCTTTTAAGCGCGGTGCCGCCTACCACCAGATTGGCGTAATGGGTAATGAAATTATTATAGCCGGTGCTGCTGGTGAAAAATGCCGTAACGTCCGAGGTAGCGGTCGGCGTGATATGCCCGCGCCACGGCTTCGCTTGCGGCGTGATGGTATCAATTTGCAGCTGCGGGTAAAAGATGACTTTAAAGCCCCGGTTTTTAAGCTCCTGGCATAAGCGCACAATGCTGCTATCGGTCGGCGTGCCGCCGAAGGTGGGGGAGCCATCGCCGAAGGTAAGAATCTGGTGCGCGGTGGCGCGGCTATAACCGGCCACTGACCATTCATCGGGACTTACGGCCGCGCCGGTGCCGTCGAATTCGGCGGCAGGCTTATTCGGCACCGATTGCAGCCCGTTGGAATAGGTGAGCTTCGCGCCGGTCACGTTCGCCAGCGCCACGCCGTTTCGCATGATCGAGCCGTTAAATTGGCTGAATGGCTTGTAAAGCCGCGTCGTCGGCGTACCTCCCTGCGAGGTGGTGTTGATGACTTCGCCCTGGCCCATGATCTTAAGCGTTGCTTTCGCACCGCCGGTGCGCTGAAAATCCAGCGCCATCGACTCCAGCATGTTGCCGGTATTAAGCGCATAGGCGGGTACGTTCAAATGCCCGACCTCGGCCGTAAAGGACGGTATCGTCGCCGCACCGCTGATATAGACGTGGTTATAGCTGTCGAAGTCGCTGCAGCGATTATGGACGGCCAGCTTCATGTTACCACCACCTTGCAGTTATAGCCTTGCTCGGTGAGCTTGGCGTAAATTTCCTCTTGCTGGTCTTCGTTTTCGCAAACGACGATCACGCCGTACTGTTCCTTGTAATTGCTCTCCGGCTCCCCCTCGGCGGCGTCATCTTCGCCGGAAGGTTCAAGGTGCAGATATTGTTCGATTTCCGCCGCATCGAAGCCAGTCAGGCCCAGGTCGGCGAAATCCATTTCCTTTAATTCGCCCAGCTCGAGGCCGAGCAATTCTTCGTCCCATTGCGCTTCCTCATGCGTGCGGTTATCGGCGATGCGATAGGCTTTCGCTTTGACCGGGCTTAGGTCACTGGCGATATGCACCGGCACGGTTTTCAGTTTCAGCTTCTTTGCCGCATAGAAGCGCGTGTGCCCGGCGACAATGACCATTTCGCTGTCAACGACGATGGGCTGGCGGAAGCCGAACTCTTTTATCGAGGCCGCAACCTTTTCCGTGGCGTGCTGGTTTTTCCTTGGATTGCGGGCATAGGGAAGTATGTCCTTAAGCGGAAGCTCTTTTATTTCCATGATGATTCTCCTTTGTTGCAAACGAAACGAAACGCAAATTTTTGGGCTAGAGCTAGCGAAATGCCGGGCATTGCGTTCCCGCATAGCGCGCGCGGCGGAAGAACCTAAGTTTTAAGCCGCGCCCCCGCCCAGCGGTGGGGTCAAAAGCGTTTAGTGGGCTTGCCATATAACGCGGCAGCGTTTATACGATTATGAGGCGCGAGCGGTTACGCAGCCAGTCGAGCAACGGTCGGCATCTGGCTATGCAATTGAAAAACCAGAAGTCTCATATTGCGACAGGTTCTAAATGTGTTTACTCGCTCCGACCATTTAAGCAGCAGCCTTGATGATAGAGCCCATATCACCTCATCATCCTGTCTTTTCATAATAATTAAAGCTCGACACCCCAACTTTTCATTAAATATTCATAATATTTTTTGTTCCATATGCTATGGTTATATGTAGATGACACAACTCACCCCCCTCCCACAATATGCGCGCCCAAAACCAAGAAATAACAGGCGAGAAATTAGCGCAGGTATGCGGCTTATTGGAGGCTACATTACGGTATAGAATTGCGGCAGATGGAGAGGCGGCCAAGCTGTTTAGCGGTAGAGACCCCGATCCTGCATTTGAGAGAGGGAAGGCTTGGCTCGGTAAATCATCTTGCTTCATTCGTGAAGGTATTGGGAACAGGAGCGACCCAAAACCGGAAGTGGATGCGCGCCTACGATTTTTGCAGCAATTTGGAACATGCAAAAAAACCCTAAATGCTGGGAATGATAAAATATACGCGGACTTTACCTCCATCACTCTCGATGCGCTTAAGCCGGATTTATCCCGTGAGGAAAAAAAGCGCGCCGCCGCCTTGCTGGAAGCGCTGAACGACCATTTGGAAAACGTAGAAAATGTTTTGAAACGGCCTATTACAATGGAGGAAGACGACGCGCTGAAAAGCGATCTGGCGCGCTATAAGCAGGAAGTCGTGGCAGGCTATCAAATTGCAAGCCTGCAAGACAAGATCGCGCTTTGCGGCGATGCCATGGATTCTCTTGATACATTCACGGCGGTATTATTACATGCCTGGGTTGGAAGCAATTCCCGTGATTTTCAAGGTTATCGTGACTTTACTATGAAAGAATTCAGCAATTTTGCCGCCGGGTACCGCAAGCTGCATGCATCTTTGGAAGATGCCCCCTACAAAGGACAAGAAGACGGAAATAATAATCTTATAGATTCTCAGCGCAATTTTAAGGCTGCTCTGTATATTTTGCAACATGCGCCGCAAAACTGGATAAGCCGCGACGAAAGCAAGCAATGCCAAGAGGAATTAAAACAAGCAGGAGCATTGGTAAAAGATAACCGCACGCTCCTGCTGCACGTCATGCAAGCACGTCTATATGAACAAACCTGTAAAGCGCTCGGCAGGAGTTATTAAGCGCTGGAAGCGGCCCCTCACCTCAAATAGCCCTTATGCTGCCACCATAAAACACCGCTGGGTTGCGCATAGCGCCCTTATGGGGTGCTGGGCATAGTGAAGGCTCCTCTTACAAGGAGTTTCCCGATGGCACGTCTCACACGAACCAAATTGGTATTTATGCTGGCTGCAACGGCGGCGCTGGTGAGTTTCTCGGCCGGATATTCGGCCGGCGGCAATGGCGCGCAAGCAGCGCAAGGGCGGGATGTATTCGGCAAGCCGGACGGCACGAATGTGCAAGGCGGCGCGGGCGACAAAAACGCCCAGGGCGACCGGCCCGAGGACGCGGACGGCAATGTGCCGCATGATATTTACGGCAATAAAACCGGGAAATAATACGGCACAATGGGGGTATGGACTTTTGGCTGCTTCTTGCCTATGTAATTACTGAACCAAGGAGTACTCCAATGTCCCTCTCTATGTACCAAGCGTCCATCCCCTGCTTTTTGCGCGGGCTGAATAATCTGTCGGCGATTCTCACCAAGGCGGAGAGTTATGCGGCGGCGAAGAAGATCGACCCGAGCGTACTCGTGGGCGCGCGGCTGGCACCGGATATGTTTCCGCTGTCGCGCCAGGTGCAAATCACCACCGACATTATCAAAGGCGGCGCCGCGCGGCTGGCGGGCGCGGAAGTGCCGAGCTTTCCCGACACCGAAACCACGTTTGCGGATTTGCAAGCGCGCATTAAAAAATGCGCCGATTTTTTAGGCACCATTAAGGCCGCGCAGATTGACGGCACGGAAGACAAAGCCATTGCGCTAAAAGTGGGCGGGCGGGATTTGTCGTTTAACGGCCGGAACTATCTGCTGCAATTCGTGGTTCCCAATGTTTATTTCCACATCACTACCACCTACGCAATTTTGCGCCATAACGGCCTGGATATCGGTAAAATGGATTTCTTGGGCGGTTTTTAGCGTAACATTGAGACACATACGTTTTATGGGATGATCAATATTAGGTTATTCCATTATTGATCAATACAATCTGATTTTATTTAGCGCTGAGGCAGGCGGCGATATTCTGCTCTAAACCTCGCATGAGCTGAAAATACAGCTCCGGTCCCGGCTCCAGTCTTTGCGCCTCCGGGTCCAGCACCGCGCTGCGGGCGGGCGTGCCTTGGGTAAGACTATTTACGATATTGGGCGGAAAACCAGGCTCGCGGAACACACATGTGATATGCTCTTTCTCGATGCGCGCACGCAGCTCCTCTATATGGCGCGGGCGGAGCAACTCCTCGGGTGACAGAGTAATGGCGCCGGAATCTTGCAGGCCGAAAGCACGCTCGAAATATTGGTACGCGTCGTGAAATACCAGAAAATGCGAGTGCGCGAATTGCGCCAGATCAATCGCGAGTTTATAGTCCAATTCCGCAAGCCGCCGCCG
>Ga0206917_1211_pt1 | contig 13090 bp, 9 predicted proteins | sample Alteio_BWOrgHeat_68_FD_152931 | JGI IMG/M metagenome (GOLD analysis project Ga0206917, IMG submission 152931) | Enriched cells from forest soil in Barre Woods Harvard Forest LTER site, Petersham, Massachusetts, United States -... | ecosystem: Environmental > Terrestrial > Soil > Temperate forest > O...
GGCTTCTCTAGAGCGGTACTTGACCAGTGCGCGAACAGCACAAACATACGAAATCGCTCTCCCCAAAGAGTTGACAGAGGCGCAAAATATTGAGCTGATCCGTGACCTTGTTTTTGGCCGATTCGTGTCCCGTGGCTTATTGGCAACCTATGCCATCCATAACGACGAGGGCAACCCTCATGTCCACATTACCGTCTCCAACCGCACCGTTTGGAACGGAGAAATTTCCTGGGACAAGAGTGTTGCTCGTCTTCTGACATCACAAGTAGAATTCCGTGAATCCCGAAAAATCTTTGCGGAGTTCATCAACAAGCATCAGGAGCTGGCGGGGATTTCCGATCGTGTTGACCACCGGTCTTATGCGGATCGGGGTATTGATTTAATCCCAACGTTTCACAAAGGATGGCAATCGCACCAACTGGAAAAAGAGGGGTTTGTCTCTCAGATCGCTGCTGCGAACCGAAACATTTCCGAAGAGAACAAGGAGCGGATTGCGCAAGAGCCTGGCATCATTTTGACTGAGTTAACGTCCAAACAGGCGACCTTTTCTGAGCGGGATGTTGTGAAGTTGGTGCAAAAACGCATGAGGGACGATACCGGTGTTTTGTCAGCCCATGTCATCCACACCGTCATGAAGCAAGCTGTATTGGTGGGTATCGGCTTTGACGATATCAAGCGGTATACATCCCTCGAGTACAAGGCAAAGGAGGATTACGTTCTGAGTTCTTTTGAAGCTCTTGTTGATCAAAAAGCTTCTCCTGCCCTTGATACTTCAAAAGTTGATACCCTTCTTCAGGGAGAAGCCTCTTGGTTGAATGAGGGGCAAAAAGAGGCTGTTAGGACACTGTGCGGAAACAGGGCAGTGTCCGTCATGATTGGTCGGGCCGGAACAGGAAAAACCACCACCTTGCAGTATGTCGTCCAACTCCACAAAGAGGCAGGATACCGTGTGTTTGGGATGGCCCCATCAGCGACGGCCGCTCATGAACTGAGGAAAGGTGCTGGGTGCGAAAGTGATACGATTGCCTATTACGCTTATGCTTGGAACTCTTATCACCATGCAGTTGAAAAACTCAAAGAAGCTGTTAGTGAAAAAGACAAACAACGTTATGAGAAAACGGTCAAGAAGTACGAGTCCTTCTTGCCGGATAAAAACACGCTGATCCTTGTGGATGAGGCGGGCATGGTGGGTGTGGGTGATGCTGGCTCTCCAGAGATGGTTCCCGCCTTTGCGGGAACAAGGATAGCTGGGGGGTGGGAGGCCATCATCAAAACGGTTAATGCGACAGGTTGCAAATTGATCCTTGTCGGCGATGATCATCAGTTCAAGCCTGTCGAAGCTGGAGATGTTTTGCGCAAATTCATTGAACTTTTAAAAGCACGCATGCCGGAGACACGTATGTCGGAAACATGCATGTCAGATACGCAGGCGCCAGAAGCACACGTACCAGAGACACGTGTGTTGGAAGAAAGAAGCGCCTTGTGTGAGCTTACAGACATCCAGCGCCAGACGATTCCGTGGATGCGGGATGCTTCTCTTCACTTGTCGGAACTGAGAGCGGGAAGTGCCTTGGGAATGTATGAGCAACAGGGGTTTCTCCAGGAACACGAAACGAACGGGCAGGTTTATCAGGACATCGCCCGTCAATATCTTCGGAACTTAATTCGAGAACCGGATTCAGAAACCCTTGTCATGGCTTACACGAACGGGGAGGTTACAGAGTTAAATGGGACTATCCGAAGGGTGCTCAAGGAAAATGGGTTGCTGCCGCAGAAAGATCTCTTAGCTTGTGGTGAATCCGTGGGATTCACCATCGGGGATAGAATTGTCTTCACGCAAAACGACCGTGGGTTTTGGACGAAGTTTGACAGCTCTGATCCCGCTTTCTTTGTGAGAAACGGCACCCAAGCTGTCATTGAATCCATAAGACCTTGCAAAATTGAGGATCGGGACACGGGTGAGATCCACAATACGTATGAAATCGTCGCTGTTGTTGGCGGCAAAGACATGCGCGTCGAGAACACGTGTACCAAAGAAAAAGCGACCGTTTCCTTTTACGTATGCGAATATGCTCACTTCCAGCATGGTTATGCCGTTACTACCCATAAGAGCCAGGGAGCGACGGTGGACGGAGCTCTGCTCAAATTGTCTCGATATATGGATGCCTATGCCCTCTATGTGGCCATGACCCGTCATCGCAACGATATCGGGATTTACTATTCCAAAGAAGATTTTTCTGACTTTCAATCTTTGCTGAAGGTGACAGGAAAAATTTCTGTAAAAGACCTGGCTGTTGACTACAGCATTGCCGAAGAAAACGAAGCCATGTGGAACAATGTGCAGGAATAAAAGGCATTAGGTTACGAACTGCTCTCCATCCGCACTTTCGCCAAAAGCGCTGACAAAACCGATAAGATTGAACAGGAAAGGATTTGGTCAAACTATAAAGAAGTTGAGGCCGAGCGGAAAGGATTAGCCAAGCTCATTTTAGATGAGTGGAATACCCATGGGGACTTTGTCACGCGTGACTTTGTTCGTCAGGCTGGATTGACCGTGGAAACATTGGAGATTGCTGCCGGATTGAAAAAACGCCCCTTAAGCCGTTTGGAAGTCCAAGCCCAACTCGTCGTTGAGCAATACGCTAGCGTTGCCATAGAAACCCGCCAGGCATGGCGATCCATCAGAAAAACCCATCCTGGGGTTAGAGCCAAGACACACCCTGAATGGGAGAATTTTGAGAGCTTGCGAGATCAACGAGGCGTATTGGCAGATCAAATCATGCAAAACCCCGTTCTGTACCGTCCCTTCCTGAAAGAGACACATGCGTCCTTAGTAGGAAAAGCTTTTGAGAAGGATGGTAGAAACGAGAACTTTGGGTACGGCATGCATATCATCAAAGCGCAAGCGGAAGCCCATCAATCCAAAATACTTCAGAAGGAAATGCTGAAGGATAAAACCGATCCTGTTCTTTCTGAAAAGCTCCAAACCCTTCTGGCTTATGTGGAAGCTCGTGATTTATCGGCTTTTCTTTGGACAGACTTAAAACCAAAACTGAAGCAAGCCGAAGGAACGCTACTGTCAGACGCATTTTGCAAGGACATTGATGCGTGGAAGGAAAGTCGGATGGCACGAGATCAACATGCCCTTAAAATTGTTGATGCCTGGGAGGATTATGCTCCCCTGATCCAAAAAATTGGAATGAAGCTCAGCTTTGACAAACTATGTGACCAGAAAGGTCAAGCCGTTCGGGATACGCTCTTCAACACCTACAAAACATCTCAAGAGGAAGGTGCTAAACTTCAGGCTGCTTTTGAGATCAAGGCATTGATGGATGATGAAGCCACAACGGGAAAGAAACTCACCGTCGCTCAGGTCTATCAGCAAGGATTGCAACCCAAGGATATTACCCAACATGCCCAAGCCTGGCAAAAGCTAAAAATACTCGAGACACTCTCATCCGAAGCTGAGAAAGTTCCGTTTCGCCTCTATAGCACCTATGATGACCATGCCATCATTGCCAAAGGGATTTACCGTCAATGTGTTGACGACACAAGTGTCAGTGACACAAGTATCAGTGACACACGTGTCGGCGACACGAGTGTCAGCGATACACGTATCCAGGATCAAGCATCACTGGGCACCAGGCTTTCTGAAAGCAAGCATTTCTCTGCCTACCAGGAAGCGGTTTTTGAAAGAAATGCCATTGCCCTTGAACTGTCCAAGCACCCTGGCTTTTTAAGATGCCTGGATTTAGTGGAACGGCACGGATTGAGCACCAACCGCGAGGCTATTATTTCTCATGCAGAAGATGGGTATCGGGAAAAGATGCTCAGTCAGTACAAGGAATTAGTTCAATCCCCCGATACAAAATCTGAAATTCTCAAGGTGAAATTAGCAGGGCACCTGACCAAAATGATTCAGGATGATCAGGTGGATGGCCATAAGAAAACCCTGGCGGCCATCTACCAGGCACAATTGAATCCCAAGGATATTTTTGCAGGAGCCAATGATTTTAAAGATTATGTGCAGTTTAGCGCGCTGGAAACGGAAGAAGAACGGCATCTTTTTGGATCGGTTTATGCGTATAAGGTCGCATCAACCAGAGCCGACGGACACTACAGGTCATGTTGCCAAGAAGCGGAACAGCAAAACCTTAAAAAAACAGAAACAGCTTCTTACCTCCTATTCCAAGAGGCTTTAAAGGAACGTCAGAAAATAGCTTCGGTCATCGAACAGACTGGCAAACCCAACTTGTTCGCCAGTATTGCAGAAGACATGGGTGTGTCTATTGAGAAGTTGAGCAAGGATAGGCAAGCCTATGATAGAGGGCAGTCACTCAAGCTCAAAGAAGAGGAGACCCAAGCCAAAGGAAAACCAATCCTGCCTGTTCCTGAAAATGTACATCCCTTACCAGAGTTGGAACAAGAAAAAGATCCACAAACCCCAGAACGATCAAAACTAACGGTAGCAAAGGCAGCCCCGTCCTCGCGACACCAAAAGTCAAAGGTTGATCACCGGCCCTCTGTTGATTCTGTTAAAAGACAAGACAAGCACTATAGCAAACACTATAGTGCCCAGGAAGCAGAGACTTTGGATTACTTGAAGGATGAAATCACACCCCAAAAGTATAGGTGGCTTGCGGGAAGTGAACGCCTGTGCCAAAGGCTTCTTGACCTTGCAGAAACAAAACCCTTGGCCGCCTTGAAAGAATGGCAAGAAATTTCCGAGGACTATAGTTTTAGGTCTTCTTCATCGGAAGCCCAAATGACATCGGAACAAAAGGGAGTCAAACAAAAGGTCCTCAATTATTTGCATGCCATTGATACGAATGCAAAACAGTATGAAGACGTGTATAAAGAAGACTATCTCAGCATTCTTCAAGTAGCAAAAAAAGACCCCCTCAAAGCCCTTCAGCAGTGGCACAAAGTTTCTAACGATTATAGCTTTAACCCTTTCAGGGATAAACTTTCCGATAAAGAAATCCACCTCCAGGATTATATGCTGCAAAAGCTTGAAAAGGAGGGGCAAGGGTTTTCTGAGGAAAAGTATGCTGCATTGACTGAACAGTTGCTGGACAATCCCCTAAAAACTTACCAAAACTGGCATCTCTATGGGGATAAAATTTTTGATCCCATAAGCGGCATTTCCAAGGCAGAGGATGAAGCCCAATCGTTGATGGCCCAGGTCAAGGATCATGTCTCTCCTGATGTGTTTAAGCATTGGCAAGAAACCATTAACACTTCTCCTGAAACCGTTATAAAAGAGTGCCGTGACCTCATTGAGTCAAACCGACAGAATGCTAAAGTAGAAACAGCCGCAAAAGAGTTTATCTCCTTGAGCGAACACTATGAGAAAACACCCTGGGGAGATTCCAAGAAAAGCAAGATAAGTGAGGCATTAACTCAACTATCCGCCACCTATTGGAAGAATGAAAAGTTTCTAGCGGTAATTGAAAGCTCGGAAAGCAAAGCAGCGTCAATCAGAATACGCCAAGATATAGAAAGTCTACAAAGAGAGCAATCCCGCAGCCGAGGAGTTGATATGTAACACAGCTTATTGGGGGTGTTTTTCGCCCACTTTAAATCTATCTGCAGCTTTTTTGATGAAGAATGCTCTTTGCTCAGGGGTTAATTGACCGGCATTCTCCATAAATGTTTCTCCAAAGACAATCATCTCTGCTGTAGAGGGTGATATGCCATAAGTAACATTCTGATACTGAGGAAAAAAGTAAAAAATGCTCAACGCAGTCAGCAGGGAAGAAAAACAAAAAGCAACCCCGATACCAAAGCGTCTCAAAGTCGTCTCACTTTTTTGAGAGGAGATAAATTGGGATGCCTTAGAAACCGTTTGATTGATTTCATTTTTAAGCCTCTGGGCGTCTTTGATAGAGGACTCAACGAATGCATTGGTTTTATTCTCAAATCCCTGGATGAGAGGCGGCAAGAGTTTAGGAAAAGCTTGACTTATATTCTCTTCAACAGCCTTACCAACAGCTTTTACGACGGAATTCTTTATCTTTTTTAATTCTTCAATCTCAAGGGTCAGTTTCTTGCTATGCTCAGAGATTTTCTCTTGGGCTTCGATAAACTGTTCAACTTTGTCCGCTAAAGAAATTTCCAGGCGCTTAAACTTGACAAGGAGGCTGTCTAACTCATCTGTGTCTTTTCTCATGTCTTTTTTGTCTTTCATCGTCTTGTCCTTCGCTCGTTGGTTCATAAAGTATGTCCTAAAAGGCAATTGTATTATCTTAACTTAATGGTTTTACTCTCATAAAGATTGCAATTACACAGGAACAACCTGCATTTTAACAAAACCTTTAATATAAAATTATATTTAATAATTTTATTTGTTGTCAATATGAAGCATAAATCATATATTGATTTATGCTGTTATATATTTTTATATGAAAGTATTTCAAAATATATTTACGTATCTCTTCATATATAAAATAAAGCCAAAGATATGAAAAAGTACACTGACAGGGCTCAGGGAGCAAAGGCAGAGATAAAACAAAGGTCATAATTTTGAATAAAGAAAGCTTAAATGTTGCCTGAAGATTCAAAAATCCAATTTGTAACTCAGAAAAAGACTTTCATCATAAGCCTCAAATCTAAAACTTAAAATCGTTAGTTTTTTGATCGCTAATCTTCAAGAATTATTTAAAAATCATAAGCCTTTGTTCTTCTTGATTTGCAGCCCTTAATTTATTGAGATATCAAAAAACTTTTTGACTTCTGAAAACATTCCAGCTAGCCTAAAATGGTAAGTGGGAGATGAACGGCTGAAATTGGCAATGCATCTCTCCTTCAAGCCATGGCGATTGCACTGAACTCTCATCAACTTAGTTTTTAAATCTACGTAGTCTCTGGTATTCGCTCAGTTTTTGTAAATTAATTTGATTTTCTATCTTCTCAGGGTTCTATTCCCAATTATTTTGTGTTTCTAGATGCTCTTCTCCCCTTTGAAAGAGCTTGCCGCTTATATCAATCCATTCAAACGTCCTTTAAGTGCCGATCAGCGGTTAAAACTTTCAATAAATATTTGTTGTCCCAGCCCGCTACCTTCCTTCGACAACTGACCCCTCGTTTGTTCGTTTTTTCCTGCTTGATTAAGTTTAAAGCAATACGTCTCATAATAGCTAAATTCTTAGCCGCATGACCAACATGCACTTGATTGTGATCTTCTCTAAAGCCGACATCCAAAGACCAGTGTAGATTGATTTCTATGTTCCAGTGTTTCCTGACAGCATCCATATTGTGATCTTCTCTAAAGCCGACATCCAAAGACCAGTGTAGATTGATTTCTATGTTCCAGTGTTTCCTGACAGCATCCATGAATTGGTCAATATTCTCATAGGCTAAACTTGTCAAGAAGTAACGAGTACTACGCTCAACCTCATTGTTCGTTGTGCGTGTTGTCTCAAGCATACCAATGCCCTTTAATCCAGGCCAACGAAGTTGGAATACTGCCGGATCACGTGCTGATACTAAGGTATAACGACGTGTTTCTATACGGCCATGATCATGAATCTTCTCTACTTTTCGTCGATTAAGCATCTTCTTGTACTGGCGTGATTCTCCCATATGAAAAATTGCCTTAACCATTTCATGAAGCTTCGGCTGGTTATCTTTTAGAGCTAATACGTAATCTGCACCCTGTATTAAGATCTCTTCAGCAATTGACTGCTGACAACCCATGGCATCAATCGTGACTGTACTACCAGCAACATCAATCATCTTGAGCAATTTTGGAATGGCTGTAATTTCATTGGATTTTTCGTCCGTTTTAACTTGCCCTAAAAGAAGACCTTGATTGCTTGCCCAGGCACTTACAATGTGGAGAGCTTTTTGCTCTTTTCTTCTGTTACCAGAGCCCCGTAACGTTTTTCCATCAATAGCAATAATCTCAGAATTAACATCGATAGAGAGTGATTCGATCCATGCATAAAAGCAGGATTCAAATTTCTCTGAATCAAGTAAGGAAAAAACGCGACCAAAAGTATCATGAGATGGCACACCATTGGGTAATTCCAAAAATGTTGACAACCAATCGTATTTGGCTTCGCCAAATTCATTAATATCTACCCAGTTATCAGCACCACAAATTGTGGCCAATATTGTGATTACCAAGATGTCGTGCAATTTATGAAGCTTGTTGTGGTTATCAACCCGAGGATCGGCAAGTGGTTCAAAATGTTTGAGGAAAGTATCGGATATTTGCATTCCTGTTTCCTTTTTCTTTATTGAGAAAAAAGGATAATAGCAACGGGTAGAGCGCCAGAAAAGCCAAATAAGAACTTAGGAGATAATTTTTTAGACAGCTATGGTAATTTCAGTGCAATCGCCATGTAAACTAGCCCAATTTGGGTATTTCTTCAAGCAAATCCGAAAGCGGCCGCAAGGCCGAATATATTATACGCTGACGCTCTAAATTGAGAGAGGCAGGTCTTTTCTGCGCTTTCTGCGTAGGACAAGCCTGCTATCTCTTTACCGTATGTGGGGCGCCAGATTAGAAATATATTTGTAAAAATATTTTCCCTTTGGGATGTGTCGGATTACCTTAACTTCTTCAGGCGTCACACAAAATTCTGAGATCCTTGGATAATATCCAGGGATTTGAATAGGATTCTTGTGCCGTTTGATCGCGTATGTACATCGTTTTTCAAAGCGCAGGAATCCTTCTTTGATGAAAGGAACTTTGAAAATGTTGACGATTCTAAACCAGCGAAACAACAAGTCGCTATCATTCAAAAATTATGAGCAGCTTTACAAGAATTTTACAGACTGTGAAAAGGCGCGGCGATCAATAGACGCTCCACAAACCCTGCGGGGGTGGACGTTTACCCGTCACTCCTATCAACGGGTGTTATCTTTTTGCCAGTACGTTATCCGGCAAAAGCGAGAGAAAAAAGGGTTGGATGTTCTCGAAATTTGCCAAGGAGAGCAAAAACCTCTTTTGATTCCGGTTACACCCACAACCAATATCGCCGCCCTAAAAAAACAGTGGTGTCATGCCTACTGCGAAGCACATGGCTTCCAATTGGAAGAAATACCCGACAGTAGTGATCAGGGGACAACAACCAGCGAAATATCATATCTGGATGATCCTCAAGGGGTTTGTCCAACACTAGATCCAAAAGAAAAAGATGGGGAATGACCATGATCATGCTTTTTGACAAAGATTTCCGGCCTGTCAAAACGGTTAGAAATGATGAAGAATTATTCTGGTATATTAAACAGGAAATTCTCAAGTCCCAGGAGACCAAGACAGAGGACAAGAGCAAGCCTCCCTGGCAATTCAATCAATATTCCCATCAATTGCTGGATACTCTTTTAAAGGAGATAGACGACAAAGCTTTCCTGCTCATGGCCAAACAGGCTTGTTATTGGCAAAGCAGCCTGATCTGTATTTACAGAGGAGATCGGGGAAGTTCTTCCTTCTTTGTTGAGATGCCGGAGTTTGCGCTTGAGCTTGATGTACTCAAGTCTGACTGGTGTGACGAATACCTAAAAGCCCATAACCTGTATACGGTTAGAGGATGAAAAGGGGGTAACAGGGGGCGCTTTTTACAAAATCCCACAGCACTCCCCTAAAAAAGCCAAAGGCAGCATGTCCGCCGATATATCAGTTTTCGGTGCGTCTTCTCACAGTAGGCGTTAGAGGAAAAGGATAGCCCATCTTCTTTTGTTCGATGGGGGGGCGATTTTGGTTAATAGTTCGCCTCTCAACAAAATCCAGGAGATCAGAAAAACGATAGCGTACAAGCCGCCCAACCTTTACAACAGGAATATTATACCTTTTGGTAGATTTCCAGATGGCAAGGGTGACAACTTTAATCCCCAAAAACTCAGCCGCTTCTTTGCGACTTAAAAGACGGTACTGGTTCAAGTCATTCATGGTTTTTTCCTTTCGTCTACTTCGATAAAAATAAGCAACGGTCAAATGAATATTAGTCAAGTATAAGTATAAATCAAATATAATTATAAATAAAGTAAATTTTATGAAAAATTATTTTAAAATTTCTACGGTGAAATATACGGATATACTCTCACATATTTCTGAATATGCTCAGATAGGATATCCTAATAGAATCTCCACGGCTTCTTTAATGCTGGCCCGTCTTTCTCCTAATGGAAAAACCTCATGCTTTTGCAAGGCGTAGAAGCCTCCAAATCAATTGATCAACAATCGTCAAATTCTTTTAAGTATCTTCCCGCTCAATTACTATCGCCCAAAGGCAGTAGTGATTGGCATACGAGTGCTCAGAATAAACCATGCCGTTACCTTGACCTCCTCGTCACTCCTTAGTGACGAATGGAATGAATCTCATCCCCCAAAGAATTCCATCATTCAGTGTATCTCCATGCAGAGTATACTCAATAAGTTTCTTCATATCTTCGGGTTGATCTTTTTCTGGAATCGGCTTCTTCCCAGAAAAGTGATCTTCCAGCAGACCCTCTGGAAATAGCTCGTTCCGTAAGACTTGGTAGGAATAGGTTAAATCATAAGCATCGCGAATGCCCATCCCTTCAAATCGGAGATCAGAAACACGCATCTCTCCTTCAAGCCACAATTTTAAGGGAGCATCTTTTAAAAAGACGTCAAATATGCCGTAATAATATCCCTTCGTATCTTGACTTATATGATGAACAACAAATTGGTAGCCTTCATCCTCAAATAGAGCGTTTGAAGTTGTGCTTCTCCAAACGTCCCGATAAGAAAAGCGTTCTTTTAAGGTCTCTATGAAAGGGCTTGCGTCAACATCGTGAGGTAATTGGCTTAAGCGACGGTTGAGCACCCACTGAGATAATTCGGGGGCATAAAAGGGAACACGAACCCGTTCAGTTTGAGACCATCTGTCGCGAGAAGAAGCCCTAACTTTGTCACAGATTAAGAGGCGGGGGGCCAGAGAGAGGGCGGAAGGTTCCTTCGTTTGTTCAAGAATTGGTGGTTTATGGTGGCTTTCATTCAGGGGAGGAAGGGGTGGGGTGTTATTAGTTGATGTACAGAACACTCTTTTGGGGAAGCGAGAAGACTGGGACAAAACCCGCTCACTGCCGCCTTTAAAGAGCGTTTGCAGTCCCCATGAGCTTTCGGGGAAAAGAATAACAACCAGTAGGAAAAATAGCCTGTTCATATTGAATACCTCCATTGGAATTTTTTTATTTCTGTAGACCTATAATTAATTATCCTCTAATAATTTGAAACATTCACATCTGATATACTAAATTGGTAGATTTTGATTTAGTATTTACGATAACCCGCTCATCTGGTGGATCAATGACAATATTTGGATCTAAAGCTTCTGGCTTTAGAAAAATTACTTCATAGGTGTTTTCATCAGCTTTTATTATATGTTCAGGGCTAAGGTAAACATTAGAGCTGGGCTCAAGCTTTCTTATTGTTCCAGGCTTGACAAATGCTACCCCATCCTTTTCAAGGTATTCAGCGGCTAAATTGATAATGTCTTGTTCGCTCATTTTGCAAAACTCACCTTGGTAAAAATATTAACATAGCCCATTGCTTCTTTTTTTGATCCTTGGGAAGACAATATAAGCTACATCTGATAAATCCAATTAACTTTTTTCGTTTTTGTATTCACAAGTACTCGTACATCAGGTGGGTCAATAACGGCAACATTTGGATCTAAGGCTTCTGGCTTTAGAAAAATTACTTCATAGGTGTTTTCATCAGCTTTTATTATATGTCCAGGACTAAGGTAGGTATTAGAGTTTGGCTTAAGCTTTCTTATTGTTCCAGGCTTGACAAATGCTACTCCATCCTTTTCAAGGTATTCAGTGGCTAAGTTGATAATGTCTTGTTCGTTCATTTGGAAGACTTTCCTATGATGAGATCATTAACGTATTCAATTGAAAACTGTTTCTCTGCTTCATTCAAAGTACTCCAAACCCTATTATTTTGTAATCGTTCTAAAACAAGACGCTCTCGATCCAGTCTACTCATACTAACATAATTTTCAAGACCAAGTCTTTTAAAATCAAGATAATGTGATAGTTCATGCTTGACCTGTAATATCGTGGGATTTGCTGGAAGAAGAATTTGAGTTGATCCATTTTTCAATACTACAAAGCATGGATCTTTATCTGTACCAAAAACAGACACATTCCTTCGCTCAAGATATTTTACAAGGTTCTGTAGCTTATCCGTAGGGTACAAGCTACCACCACGATATGGTACACCCGAAAAATCCTGTAAGAATTGTGTTTTATTGGAATAGTCAGAATGTGCGTAAGATGGGGTAGGCAGTAACCGCACTTCTTGTACTGGGAGAACATTTCGAGCATCCTCATAAGACTTACAAGGAATAAGAATTTCTATCTTCCGATCTTTTGCCGACGTAGAAGAAGAGGATGATTTTGCCTGCGGGGGTACCCCTTTCCCCAGCCCTCTTCCTGCTCCTTGCTCATTACGGGCGAACGCGGTAATTTTGTTGGTAATGTTTGCTTGGCCTTTCTGGTTTAACTTGTCAAAGAATGCTGCATTCTGGTTCACAGGTTTGGGCATATGGGTGGCTCTCAACTCATGTATAGGCGTTATCCCAAATCGAGTTGGATTTGTTGATTTTTTGAATAGCTGCGTTGGTTTAGAAACCTGAAATAGCTTGGCCACTGGTTGCAGTGTCTTCCAGCACGTAGCAGTCTCAGCTGCCACTAAAGCAGATTCTAAATATGTTTCTGGTATTTTATTAGCCATCTCACGAAAATTTAAGGCGCTGTCCATCATTAAAAATGAGCCAGCTCCTCGCCATATCGATTGATTTGAATTCTGAATACCATTGGAAGCCCAATCCACTACCTGATTAGCGTGGTTAAGTTGTGTTTCTTTCACATAAGTGAACAATGGTATTTTGGTTTCTGCAAAATCTATGACAGCTTGGCTTGCTAAAATCTCGCCTTTCGCTTCCCATAATTCTGGAAGGGAGTAACGGTAGCCGAATGCTTCCCAAAAACCAAGATTGGAATCTTTTAGAGCTTCATGTGCACGTTCTATGGAGTCATCGATGTAATGGTCGAGGATAGATCGTCCACCATATCCATAATTCTCCCGTCCTCTTTCCTGGGCCATCTC
>Ga0206917_1212_pt1 | contig 13079 bp, 11 predicted proteins | sample Alteio_BWOrgHeat_68_FD_152931 | JGI IMG/M metagenome (GOLD analysis project Ga0206917, IMG submission 152931) | Enriched cells from forest soil in Barre Woods Harvard Forest LTER site, Petersham, Massachusetts, United States -... | ecosystem: Environmental > Terrestrial > Soil > Temperate forest >...
TGGCGTTGCCCTGACAGAGGCTGAGTATTTTGAATGGTATGGTGCCGTCTTCGCCATGGACGAGCGTAAGGACTATGGCGAGAAACGAATCATCGCCGTCGGAGAAATACATGGTCGACTGCATGTACTCGTTTACACGTTACGCGACGAGGACATTCGCCTTATCAGCTTGCGTAAAGCCAACCCGAGAGAAAGGAGAGGATATGACAAAGCGCGGCAAAAAAAGAACGGATGATGCTCTTCCAAGAGATTTCTGGAAGAAGGCGGAACCGGGTGAAACCTTTCTGCCCAAGCAGCATGGCAAAAAGAATGCGGAGAAACTGATGCGTGGCAAAGTGGGCAGACCCGTCGCCGAAACGCCCGGCGTGCGTATCACGATCCGGCTTTTACCGGAGGTGGACAGCTATTTTCGTTCAACCGGAAAGGGCTGGCAGACTCGGATTAACGCGGCACTGGTGGAGTGGATGGGGGATCGCAGGCATTCGTAGAGTGCTTCAGGCAATTATCGCGCGTTTCCTCTTGCGCCCTCTCTGTCAGAGCCATTCCGCGGGGAAGCGGCTTTATCTGCTTCGGGAGCACTTAAGGCTGCCAGTATGGTTCGAACCCCGACATCTGCCACCATGGGTGTATTTACTCCGGCGAAATGAACGAGTGTTTTGTTGCCGTATTCCCAGTTATGAGGGGTTTTATCCTCCAGAGCAGCAATGTGGCTGGGGCTTACATAAGTATCTTTCCCTATTTCTCTCAATCCTTCTGTTCTGTGAGCATTTATACTATCCACTATCTCCCTTGAGTTTATACTCACTGGTATAAGCCCCATCCCACCGGCAACAAAAATCTCTGATCCATAAGCGTCAGGACCAGGCTTGCGGCGGACGGCAGCAACATGATCCGGGTTAATCGCGGCAGAATCTTTACCTATGGTTATGAAAGCCATATAAACCCATGAAACAAACGAATTGAATAAAATCAGGGGCCGAGTTTATCATACGAATTGTTACAATTGTGTGAAATTTAGGAATGCGGGGAACCATCGAGAGCACCGTCCGGTGAGATATGTTTTTTTAGATGGATTCCCGTTTTCGCGGGAATGACAAGGAAAAACAATTCATTAATGGGTGTATTGAAAGACGAAGATTGCCTTCCGCCGATTGCACGACGGGCCGGGATGGGCTATGACCCGTCTGACCCTGTGAAAGAAGCTGCCTTATGTCCCTGATCCGCGCTTCCGCCACCATCGGCGGGCTGACTCTTGTTTCCCGCGTATTTGGCTTCGTGCGCGACATGATGATCGCCTCGCTGCTGGGGGCCAGCATGCTCTCCGACGCCTTTCTGATTTCCTTCAAATTACCCAATTTCATGCGCCGCCTGTTTGCCGAGGGGGCGTTCAACTCCGCCTTTCTGCCGCTTTATGCCGGGACGCTCGCCACCGAAGGGCCGCACGTGGCGCGCAAGCTTGCCAATGAAATCCATGCCGTGCTGGTGGCCATCCTTGTCGTGCTGACGATCCTCGCGGTGATCTTCATGCCCGATCTCATGGTGGTGCTGGCGCCGGGGTTCGACAGCGATCCGCGCACCTTCCACGGGTACCGCGTGTTCGACCTCACCGTGACGCTGACGCGCATTACGTTCCCCTACCTGCTGTTTATCTCGCTGGTGTCGCTGCAGGGCGGGTTGCTCAACAGCATCGACAAATTCGCCGCCGTCGCGGCCACGCCCATCATCATGAATGTCTGCCTGATTCTCGCCATGCTGGCCGTTGCGCCCTTCACCCCCACCCCGGCCCACGCGCTGGCCGTCGGCGTGATGGTCTCGGGCGTCACGCAGTATCTGTGGCTCCTCTATTTCTGTCGCAAGGCCGGGGTCTCACCGCGCTTCACCTGCCCGCGCATGACGCCCAACGTCAGGAGGCTGTTCATGCTCATCGGCCCGGCGGCGCTGGGCTCGAGCGTTGCCCAGATTAACCTGATGATCGACGTGATGATTGCCACCCTCATCGACAACGCGCCGTCCTACCTCTATTACGCCGACCGCATCAGCGAGCTGCCGCTTGGCGTCATCGGCATCGCCGTCTCCACCGCGCTGCTGCCGATGCTTTCGCGCCAGATACGCGAAGGGAATACCGACAAGGCCATTCACAGCCAGAACCGGGCCCTGGAGCTTTCGCTGCTGTTTGGCATCCCCGCGACGGTGGCGCTGATGGTCATCCCCTATCCCATTATCACCTGCGTGTATGAGCATGGCGCGTTCGGGGCCGTCGCGACGGACGCCACGACCCGTACCCTCGTTGCCTATGCCGTGGGGCTACCCTCGTTTCTGGCCGTAAAAATCTTTGCCTCCACGTTTTATGCCAACCAGGACACCAAAACGCCGGTCAAGATCGCCGTGGTCTGCGTGTGCATCAACCTCTTCTTCAACCTCACTCTGATGGGCCCGATGCAATACGTGGGGCTGGCCCTTTCCACCTCCATCGCCGGGTGGGTGAACGCCATCGCGCTGGGCTGGTGCCTGCACAAACGCAGCCTGTTCGTCGCCGATACGCTGTTTCGCTTCCGCCTAAGCCGGATAGTGGTGGCTTCGCTGGTCATGGGAGCGGTGCTGCTGGCGCTTGGCGTTCCCCTCGCGCCCTATTTTCATGGCCATACGCTTCCCAAGGTGCTGGCGCTTTCCCTGCTGATTGGCGGGGGAGGGCTGGCCTACGGCGCCTGCCTGCTGGCCCTGCGCGTCATCAAGCCCTCGGAATTGAAGGGATATCTGAAGCGGGGGTGATGGTTTTAGGGGGTTTACAACCCCACAATGCTCTGCTATAAGGCGCGACCCTTCGGGGGGCTGGCCATGTGATACCGTGTGGTGAGTCAAACAGTAACGGTGCGTATGAAAATATTGTCGTGTAATAGCAACCTGCCTCTGGCTGAGGCGATGTCGGCCTACCTCCATGTGCCGCTGACCTCGGCGACGGTGCGCCGTTTTCCCGACATGGAAGTGTTCGTGGAAGTCCACGAAAACGTGCGTGGCGAGGACGTGTTCGTCGTCCAGTCCACCTCGTACCCCGCCAACGATCATATCATGGAACTGCTGGTCTCGCTGGACGCATTGCGCCGCGCTTCCGCCCGCCGCGTTACTGCCGTCATCCCCTATTTCGGCTATGCCCGCCAGGACAGAAAGCCGGGCCCGCGCACGCCCATCTCGGCCAAGCTCGTCGCCAACATTATCGCCTCGGCGGGGGCCGACCGCGTGCTGACGATTGATCTGCACGCCGCGCAGATTCAGGGGTTCTTCGACATCCCGCTGGACCACCTTTATGCCGCGCCGGTCATCGTGTCGGACATTAAGGCCAATTATAAAGAGAAGAACGTCGTCGTCGTCTCGCCGGACGTGGGCGGCGTGGTGCGCGCGCGCGCGCTGGCCAAGCGGCTGGAAGCGGATCTGGCCATCGTGGATAAGCGCCGCGAGCGGGCAGGGGTGTCGGAGGTCATGAATATCATCGGCGAGATAGAGGGCCGCCACTGCATTCTGTACGACGATATCGTGGACTCCGCCGGTACGCTGTGTAACGCGGCCGAGGCACTGCGCAAGGGTGGCGCGGCCTCCGTGGCCGCTTACGTCACGCACGGCGTGCTGTCGGGCAAGGCCATTGAACGCGTGACCAAATCGGCGCTTACCTCGCTGGTCATCACCGACAGCATCGTCCCCACGGAAGCCGTGAAGGCCGCGCACAACATCCGTGTTATTTCCGTAGCCCCGTTGCTGGCCGAGGCCATCCGCCGCATCAGCGAGGAAACGTCCGTATCCAGTTTATTCGATTAATCATAGCATCCCAAGGAGAACTCTCATGAAAATCGCCGCAACCCTCGAAGCCCAGCCCCGCAACACCTCTGGAAAAGGCGCAGCGCGTGCCCTTCGCCGCCTGGGCCGCGTCCCCGCCGTCGTCTACGGCCGCACCAAGGAACCCGCGAGCATCTCGCTGCCGCTCAAGGAGCTTACGCTTGAATACCGCAAGGGGTCATTCTTCAACAAGATCGTCGACATCACCGTCGGCGGCGATAAGTTCCACGCCCTGCCGCGCGACGTGCAGACCCATCCGGTGACGGACGTCATCGAGCATGCCGACTTCCAGCGGGTGGAAAAGGACAGCATAATCCACGTGTTCGTGCCGGTGAAGGTGCTGAACCAGGAAAAGTCCGTGGGTCTGAAACGTGGCGGCGTGCTCAACATCGTGCGCCACGAGATCGAGCTTGTCTGTACGCCCGATGCCATCCCGTCCGCCATTGAGGTGGACGTGCTGACTTCCGACATCGGCAGCTCGGTTCACATCAACGACATTAAGCTCCCCGCCAATGTCAGGACGGCCATCAAGGATCGCAATTTCACCGTCGTCACCGTCGCGGGCCGTACCAAGGAAGAGGAAGAACGTCCGGTGGTTGCCGCCGCAGCCGCTGCCGATGGTGCCGCCGCCGCTCCGGGTGCCGCGGGTGCCGCCGCTCCTGCTGGGGGTGCGGACGCCAAGGGCGCTGCCGCCAAGCCTGCTGCCGGTGCCAAGCCGGCCGCCGACGCCAAGAAGAAGTAAGACGTAGCCCATGTGGCTCGTGGCAGGCCTCGGCAATCCGGGGGCAAAATACGAGCATAACCGCCACAACGTGGGGTTCCTGGCGGTGGATGAAGTCGCCAGGGCCTTCGGCGCACCTGCGTGGGCGCGCAAGTTTTCGGGCGTCGTCTGCGAAGCCCGTAACGAGCCGCGCATTTTCTTCCTCAAGCCCCAGACCTACATGAATCTCTCCGGCGAGGCGGTGGGCGCGTGCATGCGCTTCTACAAGATTCCACCCGAACGGCTTATCGTGATCTATGACGATCTCGATTTATTACCAGGCAAATTGCGCGTGAAGCAGGGAGGGGGAAATGGCGGCCATAACGGCTTAAAAAGCATCGATGCGCATGTGGGCAAGGAATACTGGAGAGTGCGCATCGGCATCGGTCGCCCGGAGGATAAGGATCGCGTCGCTGACTATGTGCTGAGCGATTTCTCCAAAGAGGAATGGACGGTGCAGGAGAAAATCATCGCCGCGCTCGCCAGGCACTTTGCCCTGCTGGTTGGAGGCGATCCGGCGGGGTTCATGAACAAGGTGGCGCTGGAGATATCTCCGCCACGCATGCGTGAGCCGAAAGAGCTTAGCCCACCGAAATAGATCCGGCGTGCTTTACAATATGCCTCGCCCGCCTTCTTTTTGATCCCGCTGCTGGCGTATCATATCGCGGTACTCCGGGCTTTCAATGAGCATGCGCCGCTGATGCAGCATATACCTCTGTTCTTTCCAGTAATCCATGATGGCGGCAAGGGCCTGTTCCGTAGGCATTGTGCGATCCATACTGGGTTTTACATACACGGCGCGATCGGGGTTCTTCCATGCTCCAACGCTCTTGCTGATGAGCATGCCTGACAAGGAAAGTGCGCTTCTCTCAGTAAAGCCAAATGAGGCCATTTTCGATAGCGATTCACGTGTGATGTGATTGGCGTGAATATCGGCCAGGGTGTTGCGGTTACTGAAGCGGGACAGATCATCGTACAGTGGCTGGGGGCTTCCCTTGGCTGATACCTCAGCCTGCAGGTTATAGGCTGCGATGTAATCCCGCATTGTCTTCCGCGCCATGTCGGTCAGGGCTGCTTTTTGTCCGTCCGTCAGCGTAATGTTTGAGAAACGGGCGCAATCCGTCTGGCGTTCCTGCCAGAGGGAGCCCCCGAGAAACTGCTCGATTTTTTTATAAGCCTGCAGGGTTTCCTGGTCCGGCGGCGCGTTTTTCGTATTTCCCAGGCCGTAGGTCTTTTCTATCTTGCGCCGCACGGCGTCGTGCTGTTTGCGGTATAGATCCGCGCGGGCCTCCGTGTAGGGGGGGATAAATGCCATAACACGCTTATGACGGAGATTGGCCAGGAAGGTTGCGGCCTTCATTCGCTTTAGCACGCCCGGCTTTTATCATGTTTCTAAAACTGTGCTGACCCTGCAGCGTCGCACGCTCTTCCTCCCAGTAGCCTGAAATCTCCCGAAGCGTATCGGCCAGAGGAATTTTTTGTATCTGGAGGGGAGGAACGAACGCAACGCTGCAATCGGGGTCGGAGTAGACTGCGATACTGTCCTTGATAAGTCTTCCAGACAACGAAAGCGCATCTTTTTCGTTGAAGCCGAAGGAGGCTATCCTCGATAGCGATTCGCGCGTGATGTGGTTGGTATAAATGTCAGTCAGGCGATTACGATAGGCCATGTCATATTGGTGTTCATCACGATGGTAGTTCACATCGTTTTCGGTATTTTTTTCCATGACTTTGGCGCGCAAGGCATACGCTCCGACGTATTGTTGCGTAATGTCTCTCGCCGCGTTGGTCAGCTGCGTCACCTGCTCGCCCGTCAGGGTAATACCTGAGCGTTGCTCATATTCTGCGTAACGATCTTTCCAATCCTGGCCTGCAAGAAATTTTTCGATGTCCTGATACGCCTGCCGTACCTTGCCATCCGAAGCAATCTCTGCCTTGGTGATGCCATACGTCTTAAGGATTTTACGTTCCACGGCTTCCCGCTGCCTGCGAAACAATGCGGCCTGCGCGTCCGTATATTCGGGAATATGTGCCATAATGGCTACATACTAGCTTATAGCAGCCCCGCGCTCAACAGGAAGATACCCTGTTCCCCCAGAAGGTTGGCGAGGAAGCTCCGTCCCTGGAAGTGGGAGGGCGCACCTCCGTCATCGACATACACGCGTTTTTCTATGGTAATATGCGTTTCTTCACAGAGGGTTACGAAGTCACTCAACGTACAGAAGTGAATATTGGGAGTGTCATGCCACTGGAAGGCGAGTGTCCGCGTGACTGGCATCCGCCCGAAAAAGAGCAGGTAGAAGCGGTTTTTCCAGTAACCGAAGTTAGGGACGGAAACGATGGCGTGCTTGCCGATGCGCACCAGGTTTTCCAGCACATCCCGGGGGTGGCGCATGGTCTGAAGCGTCTGGCTCAGGATGACGTAGTCGTATACCCCTGCCGGATAGTCGGACAGATCGGCATCCGCATCCCCCTGCACTACGGACAGGCCGCGCGCGATGCTCGCGTTCACGCCGCTCTGGCTTAATTCCAGCCCGCGGCCATCAACCTGCTTCTCTTGTGCCAGCCAGGCCAGCAACTCCCCGTCGCCGCATCCCACGTCCAGCACCTTGCTGCCGGGCGGGACGAGATCGGCTATGGCACGCAGATCCGGGCGAAGCGTTTTCATGTGATACCTCGTTTATCCGCGGCTCCCCGCAAAAATCCTCTCACGATGGCGGCGAATTCCGGCTCGTCCAGCAGGAAGGCGTCATGCCCCTTATCGGTCGTGATCTCGGCGAAGCTGACATTGGCGGCTACGGCGCTGAGCGCACGCACGATGGTGCGGCTCTCGCTCGTTGGAAAGAGCCAGTCTGAGGAAAAAGATACAACGAGAAAACGCGTTTTGGTGCCTTTGAAGCGCTGGGCGAGCCCTCCCTGCGTGAGATCAAAATAATCCATCGCACGGGTGATGTAGAAATAGGAATTGGCATCGAACCGCTCGACGAACGCAGCGCCCTGGTAGCGCAGGTAGCTCTCCACCTGGAAATCCGCCTCGAAGCCGAAGGAAAGCTGATCGCGGTTTTGCAGCGAACGGCCGAACTTCCGGTGCAGCGCTTCTTCGGAGAGGTACGTCACATGCGCGGCCATGCGGGCGACGGAGAGTCCCTTGACCGGAAACGTGCCCGCTTCGAGGTAGCGCCCCTCATGCCAGTCCGGGTCCACCATGATGGATTGGCGGCCTATCTCGTGAAGCGCGATGTTCTGGGCGGAGTGGCGTGCGGAGCTGGCGATGGGAACGGCGGAGAAGACCCGCTCGGGAAACAGTGTTGCCCAGGCAAGGGCCATCATTCCGCCCATCGAGCCGCCGAGCACGGAGAAAAGTTGGTGGATGCCCAGCGCGTCGATGAGCAAAGCCTGTGCCCGCACCATGTCGGCAATCGTTACCACGGGGAAATGAAGCCCGTAAGGCTTGCCCGTGACGGGATCAACGGATTTAGGTCCGAACGAGCCCATGCAGCCGCCCAGCACGTTTGTGGCGATGACGAAAAAGCGATCCGTGTCGATAGGTTTGCCGGGCCCGATGAGCATCTCCCACCAGCCGGGTTTCCCCGTGACGGGATGGTCGCTTGCGGCATATTGATCGCCTGTCAGTCCGTGGCAGACGAGAATGGCGTTGGATTTTTCAGCATTGAGCGTGCCGTAAGTCTGGTAGGCGAGGGGGAAGGAGGCGATTTCCGCTCCGCATTCCAGCAGCAGCGGCGCCTGCGTGGCGAGCGTGGCAATTTTGCCCACGGCCACCTCGCGGTATGCCGGCCCGAACGTCGAGAGTATTGTGTCCTGTCCCATGCCATGACACCTAGCAGGAAGAAAGAAGCTGTCTAGGACGAATTGCAGGATCGCTTATGAACTCTTGTTCTTCGCTGCCTCGCGCGCTGCAGCGATTTTGGCTTTGAGCGAATCGAGATCAATCGCGCCGGGAATCAGCTGGGTGCCGATGATGACCATGGGCGTGCCGGTGATGTCGAGCGTTTCGGCGATTTCCTTGTTGTGCTCGATTTCCTTGGTGACGTCCCGGTTATGGAAGGCTTCCTTGAAGGCGTTCTGGTCGATGCCCGCCGTTATGGCCAGGTTGGTGACGCTGTCTTCGTCATAGTGCCCCTGCGTCTTCATCAGCGCGGTGTGGTAGGCGAAATACTTGGAGGGGTCGATGCTGTTGACGGCCAGCGCCGCCTTGGCTGCGACGGCGGAGTCCTCGGTCAGGATGGGAAATTCCTTGAACACCACTTTGACGCCTTTGTCTTCGTCCAGGAGCTGGGAAACGGTGGAGTAAAAATGCTTGCAGTATCCGCAATGGTAGTCAAAAAATTCGACAACGGTAACGTCGCCGTTAGGGTTGCCCGCAATGGGGGAATGCGGATTGTTTTGCAGGTCGTCCTGCATGTGTGCGATGGTTTTGGCAGCCCTCTCCTTGCCGCCATTCTGGTATTCCTGGATGGCCTGCACCAGCATCTCGGGATGATCGCGGATGACTTTCCGGACTGCGGCTTCCAGCTGATCGTCAGTGTAGGTATGCTCCTCCGCCCGCGCTACGCCGGCGAAGGCGGAAACAAACAATAAGGCGGAAAGAAGATAAGCGGCAGTGGACCTGCGTTTCATGAAGATGCTCCAGTGGTTTATGGCATAACCGTGACGGAAGGCCATTCTAGACCGAATGCGGGCGCCGCTCAAGGTCATCTTTTGCCGCCCGGAAAATCTCCCTTCCGTGATTTTTCATCCGCCTTCTCTTTTTCGGCGATCATCTTGATGTCGTTGGCGCGCAGCTTTGCAGCGTTATCCGGCCCCAGATTTTTGAGGGCAAGCGTGGCAAAGCGTCCCGCTTCCTTCATGTTGTCTTCCAGCGATGCCTCTTCGGCGGACGCAAGGTAGAACCTGCCCTGTCTGCCCTGCTTGCCGTAACCGATGGCAAGCTCGTGCCAGGTGTCCACATTGCTGTTGTCCAGCGCGCTGGCATGTTCAAGGGCTTTGACGCCTTTATCCAGATCGCCCGCCTGCCCGCGCGTTATGATAACCTTGCCGTAATCCGTGAGAATCAGTGCGGAGGAGGGGAGCAGGGAAACCGCCTTGGCGTAGGACTGTGCCGCCTCCGGCACGTGGCCGTTTTCAAACAATATCTGTCCGCGGAGTTCATGGAAGAAGGGATCGCGGGGTTTTTCTTTGATCAGGCTGTCAATCTCCGCCAGCGCCTTGGGCAGATCGGGAATGCGGTAATAGGCGATGGCGCGCGCGTAACGGGCGGGGATGGAGGTATCGCCGGGCGGATAAAGACTGAGTGTCTGATCGGGAGGGTTGATAAAGCCATTCAGCTTGGCCAGCATCCGTGCGTGGCGGGCGGCGAAGCCCGCAGGCAGGGCGTCCTGCGGAATGGAGGACTGAAGCACGTGATCGCGGATGTGGCTGATGCGCTCGATACCGAGGGGATGGGTGCGCGTATAGGGGTCGGGGGTGCCGAAGCTGCGGTTCTCGTCCTGGCGAAGCAACTCCAGCATCCGGAGCATTCCCGACGCGCTGATGCCAAGCGCATCGAGGTAATCGAGACCCGCCTGATCGGCGGCGCTTTCGTTGCCGCGGCTGAAGTGCAGGTAATTGCGCATCGCCGTTTCCTGCCCGGCGCTCATGATCGCCATGCCCGCGCCGCCTCCGCCCCCCGCCGCGACGGCGACGCCCAGCAGGGTGCTGAGGATGGTGCCGAGCTGCGCGTCCTTCAGTTGTTCTGTCCCCTGGGCAAGGTGCCCGCCCGCCATGTGACCCGTTTCGTGCGCCATGACGCCCACAAGCATCGAGGCGTGGTCGGCCTTGAGGATGAGGCCGGTGTGGATGAACATGTTCGCCCCGCCCGCCACGTAGGCATTGATGGTGGGGTCGTCGACGATAAAAATATGGATGGCGGCGGGATTCAGCCCTGCCTTCTCGAAAATGGGGTTGCCGTAGGCGCGTAGCGTATCCTCAATCTCCGCATCGCGGATGAGCGAAACGGCGTCGGCCATGCAGGGCAGCAACGCAAAAACCACACAGGACAGGAAGCAGAGGGCTTTGTGCAGGAGGCGCATACCTGTTATCTGGCACGACTCTGTTTTCAATACAAGGGGCATCGTCGTAAAACCGTGCCATTAAGCTCTTTGCCTTCCGTTGCTGCGAAGAGGCGGGTGATTTATACTTTCGCCCTCCTCCGGGAGGATCATCAGCGATGGGCCGGTTGTCCAGAGCAGCGCACAATACACCGCTTTGTTGGGATAAATTTTGGTAATCAGGCGGCGGTAAGCATCCATCTGCCGCACATAGGATGCCGGCACCTGCGCGGGGCTGCGTGGCACCTCCTTGCTCGTCTTGAAATCTACGATGTAGACCGCGCTGTCCGTCACCGCAATCCGGTCGATCTGCCCTGCGATGGTCACGGGCGTGCCGTCCCTGCCTTCCACTACCCCGCAAATGGGCGCTTCCGCCACCGAACCGGGCGCAAAGACCGCCGCGAAATCGGGATGCGTGAGCACTGCTTCCACCTCCCGTGCGAGGCTTTCCCTCTGGTACGGAGTGAAGCTCTCGCCATAGCGATTCAGGAAACGCTGTGTGACGGCCTCGCGCTGCTCCGGCAAAACGTCCGGCAGGTATTGCAGCAGCCGGTGCGCCAGCCTTCCCCGTTCAAGCGCGCCCGCATCCGCTACCGGCGAAAAGGAAACGCCGCTTTCCTCCATGCGCGATGGTGCCAGAGGGCGGGAAGGGACGGATTCCTCCGGCGCGGGCGTGCCTGCCCATACGGGCAGGGGAGGAAGTGTATGGCGCGTGGCGTGTAGCGCAGGGGGCGTTCTATGCATCGCCTCGTTCCCCGCCCCTCGTTCCTCGCTTCTCTCTTCCAGCCCCTTTCGCACCAGCTCGTACCAGCATCCCTCCGGCACGCCTCTCTCTCCTTTCCAGCCGCAGACATATAATTCGTCTTCGGCGCGCGTCATAGCCACGTAGAGCAGTCGGCGGTATTCTTGTCCGCGCTCCGCCCGTTCTTGCTCCCGAAGCGCGCGAACCGGCTGGCATTCTTCCGCGGCGGAAGGCGACCAGAGGGGCAGGGGAGGCTCGCCGTCCGTCCATTGCATCCCGCGCGGCGGCAGAGGCATGCGCAGCGTATCGGGCAGGAAGACGATGGGTGCCTGCAGCCCCTTGGAGGCATGCACGGTGAGGATGCGCACCTCGTCCCTGCCTTGCTCCATATCGCGTTTGATTTCCGACGTGCCGCTTCTGAGCCAGTGCAGAAAGCCTTGCAGGGAAGGGGGATGAATTCGGTCATAGCGCAGGGCCAGCGCCAGGAATTCATGCAGCGGGTCCTCCGCCTCCGGCCCAAGCCGCGCCGCGATTTTCCTGCGTCCGCCGAGCGTCCCCAGTGCGTGGGAGAAAAGCTCGTATGGCGGAAGATAATCGGCTCTTGACAGCATGTCCGACAGGAACGCGACCGCTCCCGTGTGTTTGGAAGATGCCTTCAGGCGCTGCCAGAGTGTCTGTGTCCCGCGCCCGTGGGCAAGGGTGAACAACGCCTCCTCGCTCAGGCCGATGAAGGGTGATTTGAGCAGGGCGGCCAGGGTCAGATCGTCCTGTGGCAGAAGCAGGAAGTCGCCCAGTGCCATGCAGTCCATCACTGCGAGGTGGTCGGTGATTACAAGTCTGTCCGCGCCTGCTACCGGCACGCCCCTGCGCTTGAGCGCGCGCAGCACCGCGTCCACGAACGAGCCGCGCCGCTGTACGAGGATGAGGATATCGCCGGGGCGTACCGCCCGCCCGCGCGCAGGCAACGCGCGCCCTTGTGAGAGCCAGTCTTTGATCGTATCGGCGAGCTTGTCCGCCGTCATCTGCTGCGGCGAGGGGAGGTAACGGGAGGTCCCGGTATCCCACAGCGGTCTTTTTTCAGGTGGCTCGCCCTCCATCAGCGGCCAGATGTCCACATGGCCGGGCAGCCCCTTGCGGTGTGCCTCGTGCGAGAGATCGCTTTCGGAGAATACCAGGCCATCCCGCGCCTCTTCCCGTGCGAACACCGCGTCCACTGCCGAAAGCACCGCCTCGGTGGAGCGGAAGGAAAGGGTGAGCCGCACATGCGAGAAGGGCCTGCCTGAGGCTTGCGCCTGCCGTGAAAGCTGGCGGCGCATTGTGTCAAAGGCCAGAGGCTCGGCTCCCTGGAAGCTGAAGATGGACTGTTTCTCATCCCCCACCACGAACACGGTGCGGTCTTTCCTGCGCGCCCCTTCGCCTGCGAAAAACTCGGCCACCAGCGCCTCCACGATGCGCCATTGCTCGGGACTCGTATCCTGCGCCTCGTCCACCAGCAGGTGATCGATGCCGCCATCGAGCTTGTAGAGCACCCACGACGCCGCGCCCGGGCCGTGGAGCAATTGCGCCGCATGGTGGATGAGATCGTCGTAATCCATGACGCCGCTACGCTCTTTTTCCCGGCGGTAATGCGTCAGCAGCGTCTCGG
>Ga0206917_1214_pt1 | contig 13073 bp, 15 predicted proteins | sample Alteio_BWOrgHeat_68_FD_152931 | JGI IMG/M metagenome (GOLD analysis project Ga0206917, IMG submission 152931) | Enriched cells from forest soil in Barre Woods Harvard Forest LTER site, Petersham, Massachusetts, United States -... | ecosystem: Environmental > Terrestrial > Soil > Temperate forest >...
GCTGCATAAAGCAGTTGATGCGCAAGCGCGCCTCTTTGCCCCAGTCGATAGCGGTGTTCAGTTCTAGATCGCGCGTGAACGTGGCGCGGTCGTTTTCGGAAAGTAGCGCGTCGATGGCGCTTTGTACGGCCTCTTGCGTGAGCGGTGTTTCATCCAGCGCGGTGAAGCCGCCGCCGATGCGCATCGTGGGTTTGGCACCAGTGGAGATGTATAAATCGCTGCCGCTGCGCGCGAGAAATTGCTCAATGAGGAGTTTGATTTCGGATTGAGTCACCTTAAAACCCTCCGGTTGCTGGCCTCGGTTTAGGCTGTGCGGGAGCGGCGGATTGCGCAGTGCCGGCTGTCGGTGCAACATAGGCCGGCTGAATGGCGGGCGCAATAAAAATGGGCATGGCCATATCGTCACCATCGAAGACCCGATCGAACTCATCCACGCCTCACGCAATTGCATCGTCACCCAGCGCGAAGTGGGCATCGACACGCGCTCGCTTGCATCGGGCCTGGCCAATGCGGTACGCCAAAGCCCGGATATGATCGCCATTGGCGAATTGCGCGATAGCGCGGCGGCTATCGAAGCGGTAAACTTGGCCGAGATGGGCCACCTCGTGCTCACCACCTTCACCGCCGGCAGCGTGGTGCAGGCGGTGGAGCAGTTATTGCTATTTTTCCCCGAAGAAGCGCAAGGCGCCGCCCGTGCCCGCCTAGCGCAAGCCCTGCGTGCCGTGCTGGTGCAAAAACTGGTTCCCGGCCCGCGCGGCAAGCTAGTGCCGATCAGCGAGGTGCTCATCAATGAAGGCCTCAGCCGCGCCATGATCCGCGAGGGAAATATACGGGGTTTGCGCGAGAGCATGGAAAAAGGCGGCGCCGAAGGCCAGCAAAGCTTCGACCAATCCCTGGCGGCGCTGGTAGCACGCGGCGACATTACAGAAGAAGTCGCTCTCAGCGAAGCCGAAAACGCCTCCGCACTGCGCATGCGCTTGCGCACCCCGGGCGGGCAGCAGGCACCGGCGTTAAAGCCGAGCGCGTTTTAATTTTATAAAATAGCCTTTTAACGGCTTATTGTCCCGCTCAACAAGCCTCTATTCTGCGCCAATTCTTCAATAGCGCTGACGATCATATTTGTACCTATTAAGCTGCTGCTTACATAACTCTTGCCGCCTTTGGATTTTACACCGTTATTATCCCACTCTCTGAGTTCTGTTACGTCAACATCAATAGTGTGATTTAATTTCTCCATAAGATGGGGGTTATTGGTCCGCAACATAACGCGGTATTCAAATTCGTCAGTTGCCCCCGGCACAAGACGAAATCGAAATTTCGTTAGGCACGGCGCCTCTATCATTCTTGCGCCCGACTCACTCGGGTATTCTATTTTAACACCACGATTAATATCGTTTTGTGCAAGTGTGCCCAAGTCAAACATTTTAATCATTGCTTCTTGATGTTCATCAAGCCAATCGACTGCGTTCTTGAGCGTTTCCAAAAAATCTTTGTCACGAGAAACCGGAATGAAACATTTTGTCTGACGATCGGTTGCTTCACCTTGCGAATTTCTAACCGCACCATAACAATCTGCCTTAAAGCTTATTGCTGCCCCACACGAGCCAAAAAGATTATACGCTAGCCTGCCCAGCATATCTGCCCGGGATCCCTCAAACTTTATTTCCAAGAGGTGACGGCGATGATCCTCAGAAGGATTAAATCGCGTGATTTGCGAGCCAAATTTTTGCTGGCCGGATATAGTCGCCTCACGCGATAAATTATAATTGCGTATGATGCGGCTGGTAAGTCTTTGAACAAGCGCATCTGTTTCTTTTAGAAAATCATCTTTTTCCATAAAAATCCATCGCTTAGTCTGAAATTGTAGCATTTAATTGTTAATATATTAACAATTACTACGCAGCCCCAGCATATGGCACACCGCGGCGGTTAGAGGCGCCCGGTTCATGGTGTAGAAATGGAAATGCTCGATACCCTCGCTGCGCAGCAATCGGCATTGCGTAGCGGCGAGTTGCGCCGCTACCAGATCGCGTGCTTGCGGCTGCGCATCCAGCCCGGCAAACAACGCCTGCATCCATGGCGGCACGCTGGCGCCGCACATGCGGCTGAATTTTTCCGCCTGCGCGAAATTGGCAATCGGCAGAATGCCAGGCACGATGGGAATGGTAATGCCCGCCGCCTGGGCGCGGTCCCGCAGCCGCAAAAAATGCTCGATATCGAAAAAATATTGCGAGATGGCGCGCGTCGCACCCGCATCTATTTTCGCCTTCAGCACATCCATATCCTGCTCAAAACTTGGCGATTCCGGGTGCTTCTCCGGAAACACCGCCACGCTAATCTCAAAATCGCCGATACGCTTTAATCCCGCTACCAAATCGGAAGCATAGGTATAGCCTTGCGGATGCGGCATATACGCCCCGCCGCCCACCGGGTCGCCGCGCAGCGCCACAATATGACGCACGCCGGCATCCCAATAGAGCCGGGCCACGCTGTCCACCTCCTCGCGGCTGGCATCGACGCATGTCAGATGCGCCGCAGGAGTAAGCGGCGTCTCGCGTAGCAGACGCTGCACCGTGGCGTGCGTACGCTCACGCGTGCTGCCCCCGGCGCCGTAGGTGACGGACACAAAACCGGGAGAAAATGGCGCTAGTTGGGTGATGGCAGCCCATAGCGATTGCTCGGCAGCCTCCGTTTTAGGCGGGAAAAATTCAAATGATACGGACGGAGGCGAACCAGCAAACCACCCCGCAAGCTGAGTTTTGTTGCCTTCCTGCAACAGGGTAACACCTATCGTCATTGAGCCACTTTCAAATAAGAGGATTTAAGGTTATACATCCAGGAAATTGGCCCGATCAAGCCTCAGAGACATTACTAACAATACGATACACAATTTATAGGCTGTTAATGAATATTGAGCAGAATGGCAGTTTAACTTCAAGGACATCTATGCACCGCACTCCCCGTTTCCGTAATTTTATTTTAGCCGCTGGATTATTGGCCCTCGCCGCCTGCGCCGATTACACCAACGAAAAAGCGCTCAATGACCCGGACGCTAATTCCGATCCGTATGAAGGGTTTAACCGCGCAATGTTTGGCGTCAACAAGGCCCTCGATACGGTACTCGTTAAACCGGTGACGGATGTATACCGCTTTATTGTCCCCGAAACCGGCCGCAAAATGGTCGATAATTTCGTCAGCAACTTAGAAACACCTGTCGTACTCGTAAACTCGGTGCTGCAGGGCGACCAGGAAAACACCTTCGCCACCTTCTGGCGTTTCGCACTGAACAGCTCGGTGGGTATCGGCGGTCTGTTTGACGTCGCCTCCGAAGGCGGCCTACATAACCGCTCGGCTGATTTCGGCCAGACCATGGCCGTGTGGGGCGTCGGTTCCGGCCCGTATACTTATGTGCCGATTTTCGGCCCCGGCACCATACGCGATTCGTTCGGCCGCATTGTGGACATCGCCTTCAACCCGCTCGTATGGGTGCACCCCACCTGGTATTCGTATGCACAAGCTGGCGTCACGATTGTGGACCGCCGCTCCGTGTATTACAACCTGATCGACGATACGTACAAGAGCTCGCTTGACCCTTATGCCACTTTCCGCAGCGGCTATTTGCAAAAGCGCACGTCGGATATTACAAAAGTGAAGCGCCGCTTGCATAAACAATATCATGGTGAGCAGACGACCTCGACCGAACAAACGCCCTCCTCGGCGCATATTCAGGAATAGCTATGAAAAAATTCTTGCCTGTCTCTTTACTGCTCACACTTTGTCTTACATTACTGACCCCCAGCCTTGCCAAAGCAGACTATTCGGTGGATCAGGTACGGCAATATGTAGATGGCGTCGCCTCGCAAACCTTGTCGGTCATCAGCGGCGGCGGCACGAAAGAAACCAAAAAACAAGCCTTGGAGAAAATTTTCGCCGCACAGGTGGATATTCCCTGGGTAGGCCGCTTCGTGCTGGGCCGTTTCTGGCGCGATGCAACTCCCGCGCAACGCTCCAACTACCTAAAAGAATACAAAAGCTTCCTGCTCGCCAACTACGCCACCCGCTTCGCGCAATACAGCAGCGGCACTTATAAAATCACCAGCGCAACCGATGACGGCGATGCACAATATACGGTCAGCATGACCATGGCCGGCGCTGATCAATCGCAGCCCGTGCAGGTGGATTATAAAATTCATGTCATGGAAGATGGCAAGCTGCGCCTGTTTGATGTCGTGGTGGAAGGCGTGAGCATGATCACCACCCAGCGCTCCGAATTCGCCTCCGTGCTCGGCCAAAAAGGCCTGGATTATTTAATCCAGCAACTGGCCAATAAATCGCTACCGTTGCCGGACGAGAAGAAGTCGTAGTCACCTTTCGGTTTTATATACTTAATTGGCAGCACTTGCTTTTTGAGCAAGCATGAAAAAGAGCTGCCATTGTAGCTGTATTTTTCCCTGAGTAGAGTACGAAGCCCCCAAATAAGTGCTTGCGGATTTCCAGCAGCCTTCAGGGGTACAAAGCGCATCATGAATACGCTGAACAAATAACCCGCCCGCCTGCTCGCTGACAAATTCCCAGGGCACGGTTTTAAGCTGCCAGCTTCGCAATTGAAGGCCCGACGCATCACAATGCGCCTCACATAGCGAACGATTAAGAAAAGTGTGCGGGTGCCCGGTGCTACAAATCGTCGCGATGACTTCATCAAAATAACGCTGTACCGGGGTGTTATCTGACACATCCACGATCGCCAATATCCCATTTGGCTTTAACAGACGTGCACATTCCTGAAACGCACGCTCCTTTAATTCAATGTGGTGAAAGTTAGCAAGCGATACAATCATATCGGCCGTTTCCGCTGCAAGCGGTATATCTTCCGATGATGCCTGTATGCACTGCGCCCGCGGGAAGGATTCCTGTAAGGCAGAAAGCTGGCGCGCTGATGCATCAACAGCGATGACCCTCCCCCCAGACCCGGCGTTCTCCAGCAAGGCAGCCGTCAAAAATCCTTGGCCCGCGCCAATTTCTATAATGGTTTTTTCTTTGAGATCGCCAAGCATATTGAGGGTTTCGCGAAGCTCGGCTTCTCGCGCCCCTGGATTGTCTTTATGGGCTAAAGTATAGGCATCTGCCCGAGACGTGTAAGTATCAAATTCAGCACATTCTGGAGCGGAGCTCATTGCCCCAGCACCGCCATCAGCTCCCGCCATTCGCCCTTGCTCATGCCGCTGTTTTCTTGCGTCACTTGCTCGCCCTTCAGTATGCGCTTTAGCACCGCCAAACCCGACGCACTCAGCTCCGCCGCACCAACCCGGTAATTTTTAAATGCGCCGTAAGTAAGCGGCACCCAGGCTTCTAACACTTTGAGCATCGCCTCCGCATAAACGCGGATTTCGTATTGCGCATGCGCATCGGCACGCAGGGCCAGGAAGTGCATTAGATTATGCAGATCCACTTTCCAATACCACTGCGTATAATAATTAAGCGTGAGGTTCATCCGCGCCAGCTCGCGCGCCAGGCCCGCGCGTTTCTCGTCCAGCACGTTGCCCGCCTCATCGGCATTGAGCATCTCCTCATAATGCGTATAGGCTTGCTCCGCATCGGCGCGCAGCAGCGCCATCACGCGCGCAGCCTCCGCGCCTTCCAGCACATCACCGCGCCCCTGCCGGTTAACCACCGCCTGCGCCGCCAGATGTTCGGGCTTAGGAATATAAAACTCGCGGTCCATAATCGAATAGCGACCGGAATACTCGTTCACATTGGCCGTGCGGTGGCGAATCCACTGCCGGGCCACGAAAATCGGCAGTTTGATATGAAATTTGATCTCGCACATCTCAAACGGCGTCGTGTGGCGGTGGCGCAGCAGATAATTGATCAAACCCGCATCCTCCGTCACTTTTTTGGTGCCGCGGCCGTAGGACACCCGCGCTGCCTGCACTACCGCATTATCCGAACCCATATAGTCGATCACGCGTATAAACCCGTGATCCAACACGGGAATTGGCTCATAGATCAACGCCTCCAGCGCCGGCACGGTTTCCCGGCGGGTTTCCCATTTCTCCTGCTTTAATGTGTTTACTTCGGCACGTTGAACGTCATTCAGTGGCATAAAATTTCCTCACATCACCATACCCAAATCTGCCCTAGGGCAGATTTGCTTACGTATATTCGAAGAACGAGACAATCAAAGCTAAAAATACCTGTTAATTTATTGTTTTATCATTATTTTTCTCTAATTCGCCTTTTTTCTTTTGCAGCTGGACGAACCCTACAGCCCCATACCCGATAAACACCAGCCCCAGGATCAAAAAGAAGGGGTTTCCTTCACCGTATCTACCACCAAACAAATACTGGCCGACAAAAACCGCACCTATAATAATGCGAAAAATGAATACCGATCCCCACGTCATAGGCTTCCTCCCTTGTTTTTTTAAGACCATTCCAGAAAGATTTTATTTAAGCAACCAGAAAAGAGTGCCGAATCCCCCTTCACAATAAGCCCTAAACGTACTATATTATAGCTGTTGCGCAAGCAACTATGGCAATAAACGCGGTTTGGAATAAGCGGATTGGACCCGGGGGCAGAACCCGGCGCCTCCACCAAAGTGGGGGATGGGTTATAGGTGATGGGTTTTGGGTCAAATCCCTATAACCCAATACCCATTACCCACAACCTATTTTAGCGGGGGCGAATTAGGCTCGACAAACGCAGTAAAGGAGTCGTTTTTGCCCGCGATGATTCCGACGTACCGGGTCACATTTCAAGTGCCAACGACAACGTTGCACTCGTTGCTGCTAACGACAACACTGTCGTAGCAGTTGCTCAAGCCGCCTAACGGTCGCTGAGTAACTCTAGCAGTAGCGCGGTTCGGGGGGCACCGGGCAACAGAAGCTCCCCACTGATGCGACGGAACGGATAAGGATGGATTGAAAAATGATGGATGTGATTCGCTACCCAGACCTGATCGATAGCGCCATGCGCGGCGTCGTGCGCGAGGTACTGCGGCTGGTGGCCAAGCACGGCCTGCCGGGCGAACATCATTTTTATATCTCCTTCCGCACTGACCACCCCGCGGTGCGCGTCTCCGATGCGCTGCACGCGCGCTATCCGCAGGAAATGACCGTCGTGCTGCAACACCAGTTCTGGGATTTTTCGGTGGAGGAAAATCAGTTTATGGTCACGCTCAGCTTTGGCGGCGTGCCGGAAAAACTGGTAATTCCCTTCTCCGCCATGACGGCCTTCGCCGACCCAAGCGTCAAATTCGGCCTGCAATTCCAATCGCCTATATCCGATACGCCCAAAGAACTCACCGCGCCCAGCGGCGTGTATGAGAATGATGCGTCTGCTGAAGCCGAGGCGTTAAGTGGCGGTGCGGCGGAGATTATTTCTTTGGACGCTTTCCGCAAAAAATAAGGTTATAGTTGTGAGCAGCGCCGCACGCATGATGGAGCGCGCTTTATTGCTCGCCGAAGAAGCTGCCGCACGCGGCGAAGTGCCCATCGGCGCAGTGATCGTAAACCCCGCCGGTGCCATGATCGCCCAAGCCGGTAATACCCCACGCCAGAGCAACGACCCCACCGCCCACGCCGAAATACTCGCCATCCGCGCCGCCTGCGCAGCACTTGGCAACGAACGGCTGGAGGGCTGCGATCTCTACGTCACGCTGGAACCCTGCCCGATGTGCGCCGCCGCCATCAGTTTCGCACGCATCCGCAGGCTCTATTTCGGTGCTTATGACCCCAAAGGCGGCGGGGTGGAACACGGGCCGCGCATTTATTCCCACTCCACCTGCCACCATGCGCCGGAAACTATCGGCGGCGTGATGGAGGCGGAGTGCGGCGCATTACTTACGAATTTCTTTAAGCAGCGGCGCTGACGCTCTCCCACGCACCCGCTTCATTTTGCTTGTAATAGCTGAGTTCGCAGCCCTGATCCTTATACGCCTTCCACCGGCCGCGCGCCGCTTTCAGCGCCGCTTCATCATTGCCGTCGAACATGTCCAGCACGCGCGCATAGGCGCCCTCCGGCGGCGTGCTGCCGTCGGTTACGAACAAAACATCGGCCTTGTTGGGCGGCGTTTCCAGTTGCGCGGAAAGATACACCGGCTGGCGCTCAGCATTGCCGTCTTTGGCGCTGCCATGGGGCAGAAACATGCTCTGGCTATAGGTCCATAACACATCATTCACATATTGCGTACGCTCCTCGCTGCCCAGCACCAGCTGCACGCGGCAGCCCGCTAGATACGCCTTTTCCACCAGCTTGGGCAGGGCGCGCTCAAGCGGGGTGGATTTTAATTGGTAAAACTGGACAGCACTGTTCATCACGTTCATGCTTAGCACGAACTGGACGGATTTCAATATGCGCCTGCTCGGTCTGCCCAATCTGCTGGACATCGCATTTCCGCCGCTCTGCCTGCGCTGCAAAACACGCGTCGGCGGGCAGGGCATGCTGTGCGCGGCTTGCTGGCAGCAGCTGGCATTTATCAGCGAACCATTTTGCGTGCGCTGCGGCATTCCGTTTGAATATGCACCTGGCGGGCTCGACCAATGCGGCAAATGCCTGCGAGCACCGCCGCCCTTCACCCAGGCCCGCGCCGTGCTGCGCTATGACGACGCCAGCAAGCTGCTGGTGCTGCGCCTGAAATACCATGACGACGCGGCCCTGGCGGTAACCTGCGCCCCGTGGCTACAACGCGTCGGCGAACCACTGTTTGCCGGCGCGGATGCGCTGATACCCGTGCCGCTGCATTATTGGCGCTTTGTCGGCAGGCGCTATAATCAGGCGGCGCTGCTGGCCAATGCGCTGGCCAAGCACGTTTCCCTGCCCGTCTGGCCGCATGCGCTCAAACGCATCCGCGCCACGCCGCCGCAAGCTGCGCTGCGGGCAAAAGAACGTGCGGAAAACATCAAAGGCGCCTTCGCCGTGCCGCCGCGCGAGACGGCGCGCCTGCGCGGAAAAACTGTGCTGCTGATCGACGATGTCTATACGACCGGCGCCACACTCTCGGCCTGCACGGAAGCATTGCTCGAAGCGCGGGTGAGTGAAGTGCGCGTGCTCACGCTAGCGCGGCGGGGTTCACGCACGCATTGATTACACATACATATCCTTCTCCCAGCGGCGGTGAATCCACAGCCATTGCTCGGGATATTCGCAGATCCAATTTTCTAATAATTTATTGATCGCCAGCATAATGGCGCGGATATCGGCTTCCTCATCCCCGGTGCGGGGAACATCCAGCGGCGGATAGGCCGCGGCCACGAAATGGCAGCCTTGCGTGCGCATCACTCGCGCCGGAATGATGGGCAGCTTAAACCGCAATGCCAGTTGCGCCACCGCCGGCGCCGTCATCGCCTCGCGCCCGAAAAACGGCACCGCGATGCCTTCATTCATCTTCTGATCGACCAGCAACGCAATGCTCTCCTTGCGTTTGAGCGCGCTCATCATCCGCACGGATCCCTTAGGGCCTTTAGGAAACATGGCGTTGCAATGGCTGCTACGCAGCTTGACCATAAAACGGTCAAGATAAGTATTATTCAAATGCCGGTACGCCACGGTAACCGGCACGCCATGCTCAAACGGCACCGGATAGGTCAGCTCCCAATGCCCGACATGGCCAGAAATAAACAGCACTTGCTGGCCCGGCGCAGGAAAATAATACAGCTGCTTGCAGGAGATGCGGCTATACAGCGCGTTCCCGCGAAAATGCCCCATCTCCGCCGCATTACGGCCCAGATGTTCCCACATGCCCCGCAAGATACGCTCGCGCTCGGCATCGCTTTTCTCCGGAAACGCCAGCGCCAGATTGCACCGCGCGATAGTGCACTGGTGCTTCAGCAAAGGCCCGATCAGCCTGCCGATACGCCCGCCTATCCATGAGGCCGCATCCAGCGGCAAGACGCGAAAAAAATAAAATAAGGCGATAATCAGCGCCGCTTGCAGCGCGTGGCTTATGCGCATAACGGCTCCAATAAGGCATGTAAAATTTCGGGCTGCGCAAATTGGAGTTGCACGGGAATGACCGTCACCCGCGCACGCCACATCTCAGGCAACCGCACCGCATCTTTTTCCGTGGTGACAAGCACGGCGTTTTGCGCTTGCGCACGCGCTTGCAGCGCCTCTAATTCTTTTTCTCTGTAAGGATGATGATCGGAAAAACCCTGAAAGCCGGTGACAACACAGCCCATTTCTTCCAGCGTGCAACGAAATTTCTCCGGCCGACCAAGCCCCGCAAATCCGAATATGTTCTTACCGCGCAACGCCCCCGCTTCTGCAGAAGGCTTGAGCGCCGCACGCAAAATAGGGTTGGAGGTTTCCGGCTGAAACGAACCGCCAATCACCACCACCGCCTGCGCTTTTTCCATCGCCGATGCGGCGGATTCGCGCAGCGGCCCAGCAGGCAGTAGCAGACCATTTCCAAAACCGAACTCGCCGTCCACTACAAGAAATGAAAATGTTTTTTCAATGACGTAGTTTTGCAACCCATCGTCCAGCACCAGCATTCGCGCACCCTGGGCAATTGCCATACGCGCCGCAGCCAAGCGGTCGCGACCCACAAAAGTCGGCAGCGGGCGCGCCAGCAGCAGCGCCTCATCGCCTACCTGCGCTGCGGTGTGACGGCTGCTATCCACACGCAGCGGCCCCGTCTCACTCCCGCCATAACCACGCGTCACAAATGCTGCTTGCACCTGCCGCGCCTTCAGCCACTGGCCAATCGCCAACGCCAACGGGGTTTTCCCCGCGCCACCCGCCACCGCATTGCCAATACAAATCACCGGCACAGACAGGCGCTGCGGGCTTGCCTGCCGCGCGCGCCAAATCGTAACAGCGCCATAACACGCCGCAACCGGTTGCAATAGGCTGGGAATCAATCCCTTCTCGCTCCACCAGAAAGGCGTGTTAAGCGGCATGGGCAGCTTCCCTATTTACCAGCATTGCCAGCGCCTCGGCTATGCGCGCCGTTGCGCCGCCTTGGCCCTCAGCCCATTGTTTTGCCCGCGCGCCGCGCTGCGCTATTTCCTGCGGCGCAGCCAGCAGGCGCGCAACGGCATGCGCTATATCGCCCGTCTCAATGCGCTCTACCGCCGCTGCATCCTGCATGGCCCGCACCATCTCCAAAAAATTCTCCATATGCGGCCCGGCCAGCACCGCGCAGCCCAGCCGCGCAGCCTCGAACGGGTTCTGACCGCCATGTTCCACCAGCGAACCGCCCATCAACACCAGCGGGCATACACGGTAAAACAGCCCGAGCTCGCCCAGCGTATCGGCTATATACAATTCCGTATCCTTGCTTAAGTGTTCACCACCAGCACGGCGCGCTACTGAAAATCCACCTAGCGCCGCTGCAACTTGCGGACCCCGAACCGGATGGCGCGGAACGATGAGAGTAAGTATATCCGTATAATGCATTTTCAATTTCGCATGCGCCGCTGCAATGAGTTCCTCCTCCCCAGGATGCGTGCTAGCAACCAGCCATACTGGCCGCACGCCGATACTCTCGCGCAGTGCGGCCAGTTCATTTTCATCGCAGACAAGCGGCGGCGCATCGTATTTCATATTGCCCAGCACGGCCGTATGCACCGCCCAGGTGCGGAAACGCGCGGCGTCGCCTTCGCTCTGCGCCGCAATGAACGAGAAACACGCCAACATGCGCCGGATAAGGCCAGGCGCAAATCGCCAGCGCTGCGCCGAACGCGCGGACATACGCGCATTCACCAACGCCAATACGCAGCCGCTTGCCCGCACCTCCAGCACCAGATTGGGCCACAATTCGGATTCCACCCATATGCCCAGCTCCGGCTGCCAATGCGCAATAAACCGCGCGGCGGCGGCGGGCGTATCGATAGGCGCGAATTGATGCAGCACGCCTGGCGGCAAGCGTTTTTCCATCAGCCGCGCGGAGGTGACGGTGCCCGTGGTGAGCAATAGTTGTACGTGCGGGTAGCGAGTGCGCAGCGTTTCTATAAGCGGCAATGCGGCGTTGGCTTCACCGACACTCGCCGCATGTATCCAAAAAACCCGCCCCTTGGGGCGCGTCAACGAAGCATAACCCAATCGCTCGCGCATGCGCTGCGGGTCTTCTTTCCCTTGCGCACGCCGGCGCGCCAGCCACCAGGGCATGAGCGGCGCGGCAATCGTGGTAGCGGCGCGGTAGATCGCCATCATGAGGCGGCAGCCACCTGCTCGGCATACAGCCGGTGATACGCACCGCGCTGCGCCAGCAACTGCGCATGCGTGCCGGATTCCACCACCCGGCCTTTTTCTATCACATAAATCACATCCGCATTGATGATGGTAGACAGCCTATGCGCGATCATCAGCGTAGTGCGGCCCTGCATGAGACGGCTAAGCGCCTCCGCCACCTGACGCTCGGACGTATTATCAAGCGCGGACGTGGCTTCATCAAGCAACAAAATCGGCGCATTGCGCAGCATGGCGCGGGCAATCGCCAGACGCTGACGCTGACCGCCGGAGAGTTTCACGCCATGCGGGCCGATCGGCGTGTCATATCCTTGCGGCAGCCGCACGATAAATTCCTCCGCCGCCGCCGCGCGCGCTGCTTCTTTAATTTCCCCATCGCCGGCTTCCAACCGCCCGTATGCAATATTGGCGCGCACCGTATCATCGAACAACACCGTCTCTTGCGGCACAAACGCCATGGCGCCGCGTAGTGATTCCAGCGTCACTTCACGAATATCCTGCCCATCAATTAAAATCTGGCCACCCTCTACATCATAAAACCGCAGCAACAGATTAAATAGCGTTGACTTGCCGCCGCCCGAATGGCCCACCAACGCAATTTTTTTGCCCGGCAGCGCCAGCAAATTCACACCCTCGACGCCGCCGGTATCCGGCGCGTAGTGAAACCGCACCTCTTGAAACTCAACCTGCCCCTGCGTGACGCTAAGCGGCTGCGCACCCGGCATATCCTTTACCTGCGGCTCCGTATCCAGCGCATCGAACAGCCGATTAGCCGCCGCCATGCCTTCCTGCATCATCGTGTTCATACCCGCCATAGCTTTGATGGGCCGATACGCCATAATGAAGGCTGTAATGAACGAGAAGAACGCGCCAGGCGTCG
>Ga0206917_1215_pt1 | contig 13020 bp, 8 predicted proteins | sample Alteio_BWOrgHeat_68_FD_152931 | JGI IMG/M metagenome (GOLD analysis project Ga0206917, IMG submission 152931) | Enriched cells from forest soil in Barre Woods Harvard Forest LTER site, Petersham, Massachusetts, United States -... | ecosystem: Environmental > Terrestrial > Soil > Temperate forest > O...
AGAAGCAATCAAGCGCATCAACGACGGCGAAATCGGCGACATCATCGCAATGCGATGCTACTGGAACGGCAGCCACCCGGCAAAGCAACCATTCGCTCGCGGCGATCTATCCGAGCTCGAATACCAGGTCCGCAACTGGTACTTCTTCGACTGGCTTAGCGGCGATCACATCTGCGAGCAGCACGTGCACAATCTCGATGTCTGCAACTGGATCAAAAATGGCCACCCCGTCGAAGCCCAAGGCATGGGCGGCCGACAGGTCCGCACGGGCAAGGAGTACGGCAACATCTTCGATCACCACGCCGTGGAATACACGTATGCCGACGGCACGAAGATGTTCAGCCAATGCCGCCAAATCCCCGGCTGCGCGAACGAAGTCGCCGAGCACGTCCACGGCACAAAAGGTGTCGTAAACCTAGAGGCCCAGCACGCCGAACTGCTCGTCGGCAACGATCGCAAGTGGAAAGCATCCGGCGGCGACGCCGGCTACAAGAACAACGCGTACCAAACCGAGCACGACGCGCTGTTCGACGCCATCCGCAACGACAAGCCGTACAACGAAGCCGAGTACGGCGCCCACAGCACCATGACCGCGATCATCGGCCGCATGGCCACGTACTCCGGCCAAAAGATCAAGTGGGATCAGGCGATGAAACTTAAAAAGCCAATGACGACCGACGCCGAAACCTGGGACGCCGAAGCCCCCGTAAAAGTCGGCGACGACGGCCGCTACGCCATCGCCATCCCCGGCGTCACCAAGTTCGCTTAATTATTTTGGTAGCTGGATTCGCAAGAATCCGGCCATCTCACCATGCATCGCCGCAGCTTTCTTTCGCTAGCCGCCGGCAGCGCCGCAGCCAGTGCGCTCGTCGGCGTTCAGCACACCGCTCTCGGCGACGACGCGCCGAATCCCGCGTCTGCCGCGAAGCGCTTCACCATGCACTTCGCGCCGCATTTCGGGATGTTTCAGCACTCGGCCGGCAAAGACCTCGTCGACCAGCTCAAATTCGCCGCCGACCAGGGTTATTCCGCCTGGGAAGACAACGAGATGAAGAATCGCTCCGTTGAAGATCAGGAGCGAATCGCCAAAGCGATGACCCAACTCGACATGCGGATGGGCGTCATCTCCGCACTCCGCGGCACGTGGAACAACATCACCTTCGCCGGCGGCGATCAAGACGCCCGCGACCTCGTGCTCAAGCAAATGCACGACATCGTCGATATCGCCAAGCGTACCAACACCACGCTTCTCTGCGTTGTTCCCGGCTGGACAAACCCCAAACTCACGCACGACGAAGAAACCGCCTCCTGCATCGAGCTTCTCAAACGGTGCTGCGACATCGTCGAGCCGCACAACCTTGTGATGGTCATCGAGCCCGTCAACAAGCAAAAGGGCGCGAGCAAAATCTTCATGTTCAGCGTGGTCCACGCCTTCGAAATTTGCGAAGCCGTGAACCGTCCGTCCTGCAAAGTACTGTGCGACATCTTCCACCAGCAAATGGGCGTCGGCTACCTGATGCCGAACATCGACCACTGCTGGAAACAAATCGCCTACTTCCAATGCGGCGACGCCCCCACCGGAAAAGAACCCGGCACCGGCGAAATCAACTACGCAAACGTCCTCCGCCACATCAAAGATAAAGGCTACACCGGCGTCATCGGCATGGAACACGGCAACTCCAAACCCGGCAAAGACGGCGAGCGCGCCGTCATCGAAGCCTACGGCCGAATCGACCCCACCTAGGAAATAGTAATCTGTCCAAACTCGGCAGCCCCGACCCTGTCGAGGTTAGCCCTTTCTCCCAACTAACCACCACTACTCTCATGCGACCATCCATCGTTTCATCCTTCGTGCTCGTCGTGTCCGTCGTGGTTAATCTTCCGATGCGCGCTGCAGAGCCAACTTCCACCGCCGGCGTCAAAACCCCCGACCAACTCCGGGCCGCCGACTTCCAACCCCTCATCGACCACAACTCCCTCGACGCATGGAACATGCCCGCGACCCACAAAGACCACTGGGTCCTCAAAGACGGCGTCATCGACTACGACGGCAAAGCCGGCGGCAAATCTTTCGACGACAAATCGCTATGGACGAAAAAACCCTACGGTGACCTCGAACTCTACGTCGAGTGGCGGCTACCCGCCGAGCCCAAGATGAAGCCCCACCCGATCGTCCTTTACAACGGCGACTTCCTCATGCAGGTAGATGACCCCACCAAACGCGAAACTCGCCCCCACCTCGACGCTGGCGACACCGGTATCCTCTTCCGCGGCACGTCGAAGTGCCAGGCTAACATCTGGAGCCAAGACCTCGGCTCCGGCGAAATCAACGGCTACCGCACCGACAAAAAAATGCCGCAGTCCACACGCCGCGCCTGCATCCCAATGAAAGATGCCGACCACCCCTTCGGCGAATGGAATAATTTCCTCGTGACGATCAAAGGTAACCGCATGTCCGTCGACACCAACGGCGAACGCGTCATCAACGAAGCCGAACTCCCCGACCTCCCCAAATCCGGCCCGGTTGGCCTCCAACACCACGGCGACCCCGCCCAATTCCGCCAAATCTGGGTGAAGGAGCTTTAACTCCTTCCACAAACCGCCTCCCAACCCATGCAATTTGCGTAAAAAGTTGGCTGGCCTGACCTCGCGCAAATTTGATCACGGCCGCTGAGCAGGGATAATACCTTCTAATGCATAGGGCAGGACTTGAACGGCTGACGCGAGCATCTCGGCGGGGAGCGATTTTGTACATCCGAAGTTTCACCACTTATCTTCTTGCCGTGGCCGCGTTTCTTGCCGTTGCCGCCACACCGGCGCGCGCCTGGTGGGGTTACGGTCACGAAACGATCACCCAAGGTGTGCTGCAGGACCTGAGCGGCACCGGCGACTTGAATCGCTTCATCGGTGAGACTGATGCGCAGTTCAGCGCGATACCGCACATCGAGCCCGCTGGCAATCACTTCATCAATATCGACACCACCGCCACGACGAGCGGCAATGCCGGAACCGTCAGCTACGGGAGCGATTTCACGAATTTCCGGGCCGGTACCTTCACCTTCCCAACGACCACCGCCGCCGCCAACGCGCGCTACGGCAGTACTTACATCAGCACCTACGGCGGCGTGCCGTGGTTGGCGAACGATACACTGACGTCGCTCACCGCCAAAATGCAGGCGGCTACCACTTACGCCGACTGGTATCACTTGCTCCCCACCGCCGGCGCCCTCGCCCATTACATCGAAGACCTCCATCAGCCGCTGCATATAACGACGAACTACAATCCGGGCGGACTGCATGGGCGGTACGAGGGCGGCGAATTCGAAGACGGCAGCGTCGTTCGCTACCCCGAACTTCTCGCCTCAATGACGCCCGTCGCGCCGACTTACTTCGGCCCAACTACTGGCTCAGGCTTCATCACCCGCGTCTTCAACCGCATTCCAACCGACTACGACAAAATCCAGCCAATCTTGAATGCCGACGCCGTTGCCCAAACGGCTGGCTCCGCCGTTTCACCCGCTTACTTCGATTCGCTGTACAGCCAGACCAAGACTCTCACCGAGGACAGCTTCCAAGACGCCGCCAACGTCATCGGAAGCGCGCTTTACACGGCCTACATCAACGCCGGCTCACCGCAAATTCCGCAAGCGACGTTCTACGCCACGCCCGCCAAGCAGCAGAGCACCATCACGGCCAAGGGCCCCGTCACCGATTACACGAATCAGGATTTTTTCGCTGTTACACAAAACGAATACGGCGTCGCGCGGTTCAGCACCGCTGCCATCAAGGCCCAATACGATGCACGGTTCGGTGCCGGCCATTGGGCGATCGATAATGTCGCCTTAACGGTGGAAAACATCGGTTCCAATAACGCGGGGACAATGAACGTATTCTACTCCGCCGACGATTCGACCAATATCGAGCCCGGTGGCGTCCTGAAATCGACGGACAACGGCGCCCCATTGGGCGTGAACGTTACCACCGACACACCGCTGCTCCATTACAACGTCGCCGGCAGCGAAACGAATTTCAGTTTCAGCCGATTCGACTCTACCACGCCGCAGGCGTTTAACTTCTCGCCGCTCACGGGCGACATCCTGAGCGGCAACGACGTAACACTGTTGCTAGCGGCCGCGTCGTCCACGGTCAGAGCGAATTACTATGGCGGTTCTGGTCTTTCGCTTGAAGTGAGCGCCCACGCCGTCCAGGCGGCCATCGCCGGTGATTACAACCACGACGGCGTCGCCGACGGAGCCGACTACATCCTCTGGCGCGACACCCTCGGCCAATCCGCCAACCTCGCCGCCGACGGCAACAACAACGGTACGATCGACTCCGGCGACTACGACCTCTGGCGGGCCCACTTCGGACAAACGGCCGGCGCCGGTGCATCTCAGGCCGCATCGGTGCCCGAACCGTCCTCTTTAGTTCTTGTTTTCCTCGGTCTGTCAGCGTTCTATCGCCTGCGCGTAAAAAAGCCCTCGGCTCGCGAGAACCGAGGGCACTCATCCCGCTACGCAAATCTAGCTACGGCGTCGCAGCCCCATCGCGATCACACCACCAATCGCGAATAACAGCGCCGACGCCGGCTCCGGCACGGTCGTCGCACTCTGACGCAAAGTTGCCACGAGTGTCCCGGTGGGCGAAGGACCATCGCCGAGCGTGCTATCCGTGTATGCTCCCGTCAACATAACCGGACTGCCACCATAACTCAGGTCGGCAAAAGCCGGATTGCTCGGTCCCTGCGTCTGAGTCAATGAGCCCGTGAAGACGGCCGTCTCGCCGGTCAACGGATCAAACAATCCCGTCGCGCTGAGCGTTCCGCCGGATACTCGCAACCCTTCGTCCGGCTCGCCGTTGAGATTCTGGTCGTAGAAAATCAAATAGGTACCACTGTAGGTCGCCAGGTTGCCAATCACGCTCGAAATCGTGCCGCTCAAGTTGTAACGATAGAAATTCAAGTCGCTACCCAAAATCTGCGGATCGGAAGGCCCGTCAGCCGTGTACGTACTGAATGTTCCAGCGGGCAAGCCATCGACACCGTTCACCAGGCCGCCGACCGAAAAAGAATCTCCCACACTGCCGCCGGCAGGCGCCGTATCAGTGTTTGTAACCAGATCGGTCCCGGTGGTAACCGTAAAACCCGCCCTCGCGAACGACGCGGGAACAGCCGCGATCATCATCGCGAACAAAACGCTCATACTCTGCTTCAACATTGGAACAAACCTCTGCGCAATCCGGCGCGCATTCCGACCGCAACAGCATTCCCGAAAAAAGGAAAAGATAACCGCGGCGATAATTCTTAGTTGCAAAACTCAAAGGTGGGACAAAAGGCCGTCCGCCTCGGCCTTGAAGATAGAGCCGTAGCCTAATGCAACTAACATGCCTCAAGACGTGCTATCACAATCGAGTCACACGATCGATACGCACAATATCACTTCAATCAAAACGCCTTGAGCGTCATTGTGCAAAATCACAAAAGAATATCGCGATCCGCGACACGATCCCTTGTGACCTCACACCCGCCAATCGTGACCCAACACGATCGACCATCGCTCAGCGATCAAGGTAAGATATTCCCGACCGACGCGACACTATGTCGAGCGCCACGCCGAAGATGCCACCTTCACAATGTTCACCGCCCGTTCACAAAGAAGACTCGTCGCGGTAGTGATCGCTTGCCTCGGGGCGTTTCCAGCGGCGCCCAGTGTCGTTGGTGCGGCCGACGCGTTCACCCAACGGGGCTACTACATCACCCTCATGCGCATGCCCGTCATGGGCCTCCCCGAATGGAAACAATCCGTCGACTGCTTCGCCGAAGATGACATCAACACGCTCATCCTCTGGACCGCCGGCGGCTTCCGCTCCAAAAAGTTCCCCATCACCTGGAAATACAACGCTGACCACGCCAATATCCAACACGACTTCGTCCGCGACCTCATCGACTATGCCCATACAAAACACATCCGCGTCCTGCTCGGCTTCACCCCCTTCGGCTACGACGGCACAAACCAATACCCGCTCGAACACCCCGAGCTAAAAGCCAAAAAACCAGACGGCACTTCCGTCGACCCTTTCGGAATCCATTCGATTGGATGGAATCTCTGCCCCGCGCGACCCGAATCGCAACGCTTCATGCGCGAGTACGTCGAAGAAATGTACTTCGACTTCTACCCCAACGTCGACGGCCTCCTCATCGAGTCCTCCGACTACGCCATCTGCCACTGCCCCGAGTGCGGCCCCCACTTCTACGACCACGAATTCGATTTCGTCCGCGCGATTTCGGATGAAGTCTGGCAAAAGAAACCCGACGCCACGATCCTCGTCTTCCCTCATTACTTCACCGGCGCAAGAGTCCCCGGTCTCGACGCCACCGCTGCCAAAAGACCATTCGATCCACGCTGGGGTCTCAGCTTTGCACCCCATAGCGCGCCATTCGACGAAGAGCTCATACAACGCGCGAAGGTAACGGTTGCATGGAGCGACGCCACCGCGCTCCACACCCCGCACGAAGTCGCCGCAGCCGCACGCACCGCGCGCGATCACCACGCCACAGGGTTCATCCCGTCGCTAGAAGCATTCAGCTACATCCCCACGCAACCAGAAGCGGGCGAACCCCGCGTCGTCGGCAAACGCCACGCTCCTTGCGGCTTCGACGCCACCGCCGAAGGCAAAATGCCCTACAACCTTCTCCCGGAGCGCGTTCAACGGTTCGCCTACCGCTGCTTCAGCCAAGACCCTGATCTGAGCGACGCCGATTTCAAACACCGCGTCGCAAAGCAGTTCTTCGCTTCTGAACAAGCCGAGCAGCTCGCCGCCGACTTACTCGACCTCCAACGCATCTGGTCCACGGACAGCGACTGGTACTGGCCCTCGCCGCTCCTCGATCCCGCTTTATTCATCGAACGCGCCCAACGCGTAAGTTGGCCGAAAGAAAAGCTCGCTGACTACGACCGTCAACTCGCCTCGCTTCGCCGCATTGCTTCGCACGACGCGCATAGTAATAGCGCACTCGCAAAAGACGTGTCAGCACTCGCCAACCTGGTCGTTCAGCGCTGGGACAAATCGAGTACGACGCCCTCCCATGTCGCAGCACCTCTCGAAGCCACTCAATAACGAAGTATCAAAATTGCAAGGTATTAGATCCATTGAAGAACGGGCACACTGAAGCCCCGATGGGCCGCAGCTCATTTCTCCAAAGACGACTTTGATTGACTTGTGCGAATCTGACGCACAAAATGAGACTGCCTCATCGGATCGATCCCTCGTTTATTGGAATCGCGAGACAAAGGCCAATGACCTCCACGAATAAGAATACTCATGGAATCCGACCGTGCTCCTTCGTGCGGTTGCTCTCCTTTCTCGCACTCTTCTCGATCGCGTCGAATCAGCTCCTAGCCGACGACTTCCGCACGGTCGCCCTCACCGGCCAAACCGCGGCCGGCCTGCCACAGGGCAATATTTTCAATAGCTTCTCCGCCCCGGCGCTTAACGCGCAAGGACAGACGGCCTTTACTTCATTCTTGAAGTCCGGTGGCACGACCAGCAACGGCGTTTGGTCTGAAGGGCCCGGTACGCTCAGCTTAGTAGCAAGCGCCGGCGGCGCTGCACCCGGTACGCCAGCTGGCGCTCTCTTCAGTTCCTTCAACAGTTATGTAACTTTGAACGACAATGGCCGCACGGCATTTTACGGCTATCTTCAACACGGCCCTGGAGGCGTCGGAAATCTCGATGATGAGGGGCTGTGGGCCCAAGGCGACTCGGGTCTGGCGCTCGTCGCCCGACTCATCGACAGCTCGCCGGGCACTTCGTCCGGCGAATACTTCATCACCATCGGTCCATCGACCTCTTCTTCGGACCAGCCGAAGCTTTATAGTTTTACGAATTCGAATGAAGCCGCCTTTGTCGGCGATATGGGTGGCACCACTTCCTCATTAGGGCACGGCATTTGGGTGCAGTTGGCCGGCGCCACAACGCTTCTCGTCCGAAGTGGCTCGCAAGCGCCGGACGCACCCGACGGCGTTACGCTTGGTCAGTTCAATACGAGGCCTGCCGTTTCCGACGGGGGAAAATTCGCAATTTATACGCCGCTTCAAGGAGCTTCCGCCGGCGTCACGACTGCGAATGACACGGGCATCCTGGTTGGTGCTCCGGGCTCTCTTCATTTGCTAGCGCGAGAAGGCGAACAGGCGCCCGGACTTCCCGTGGGAACACACTACGGACAATTCATCACCCTCCCCGCGATTAATTCTCATGGCGATGTCGCGTTCAGCAGCACTTACGCACAGATAACGGCCTTCCAGTTTTCCGGACTTTGGGCCAACAAGAATGGTGTCACACGTCTCGTAGAATCTGGCGATATGCAGGCGCCCGGTGCATCCGCTGGAATTAAGTTTCAGTTTGTTGAATCCGAGAAAATCAATCATTCCGGTGACGTTGCGTTCTTGGGCTATCTTCAAGCACCCACCGGCGGCGCGGCGCCTTCTGTTGCAGACCACGGAATCTGGAAAGAAGTTAACGGGCAGCTGCAGCTCGTTGCACGCACAGGCTATTTTTTTTCTCAGCCCACGGATCCGATCGATGTGAAAACCGGTACCCCCGTCCCGGGGTTCCCAGCAGACTCCGGATTTTTCATGTTCACTCAATATGTGTTCAATGCTGCGGGGCAAGTTGCGTTCACCGCGAGTGCAACCGGCGGAAATGGCATCTGGGCCGAAGATCGAAGTGGCGTTCTGCGGCTAATTGTTCGCAACGGGAGCGTCATCGACGTCGACAACGGACCCGGTATCGACCTGCGTACCGTAAGCACTATTCGCTTTGCTGGTTCATCCGGCAACGACGGCGGCGAAGCGAGCGCGTTCAATGATGCCGGGCAAATTGCGTTCGCGGCGATCTTCACCGATGGCAGCCAAGGCGTATTCGTCTCAAACATCGCGACCGTTCCAGAACCTGCTGCTTCAGCGATGATTCTGATTGCCGCCCTTTCTGCCGCACGTTATCGACGGCGTCCACAAACGGACAATTGAGAAGATTTCCCGCGACACTGGTTACTCACCGCTACGAATCGCAAAAAGCAAGTTAATTAGTTTTGACATCGTCGGCTTGAGTGAAGTTGACTTGCCTGTGCAGATAAATGTGTGCTCGCAAATTCCGGAACATTTATCTCGCTTTTGGCCGCGCACTGTGCTAACGTCTTACGCGCCAATCCCACCGTCCCACTTAACCCGGCAACCTTAGCCGGTCGTGCGTCCCCCACGAACGCACGAGAACAACTTCTGTCCCGCTCGCCTACGAATGCACCTTCCAAAGTCCCAAAAGTCGCTGACTATTGTCCAACGCGAACAATGCAAACTCCGTGTTTCCCAGGCTCGTAGTGCGCATTGCTCGAACAATAGTGCGGAGTATTGTCCCAAAAAATCGACTAGCGCGCAAACGCAATTTAATGAGATAGCGTCAGCGTCAACCGCTAGGTCGAATCCTTCCCGCCCCTTACGACTTCACCTTCTTCGGGGCGCAAAGCTTCTTCTTCTTACTAGAAACGAAGCCGCATTCCTTGCAGCGATAGTCGCCCGGCTTCGCCTTTCGAATCGGCTTTCCCTTCTGGCACGACATCGCGAGATTCCTGGCTGGGTGAGAACCACCTCATTATATCAACCCGCCCTCCGAAACGAGCAAACCCCATTCCTTCGCGCAATCAGCGTGATTCTCGCAGTTTTTCTCGGGAGGGCGAAGCTCCCGCTGAGCCGCGTTTCGCGTCGCTTTCGGCTCGGCAGGAGCCTCGCCCTCTGGATTATCGTGCTGCTTGCTGCGAATGTTTGCCGCGCTCAAAGCCCGCCCACCGGGGACGCCGCCATCCCATCGGCGGCCCCAGCGCACGATTGGCCCGGCTTCCTCGGCCCACACCGCAACGGAAAATCCGACGAACACGGCCTGCCGAAAACCTGGCCCGCCGCCGGACCTCCGCTCGTCTGGCAAGCAGAGGTCGGTACTGGCTACTCCGCCCCCACAATCGCTGCCGGCCGTGTCTTCCAATTCTCGCGCGTCAAAAACAACGCCCGCCTCGCCGCCTACGACGCCGACACCGGCAAACAACTCTGGACCTGCGACTATCCCACCGCGTTTGAAGACATGCTCGGCTACAACAACGGCCCGCGCGCCACGCCGATGGTTGACGGCCCGAACGTCTTTACCTACGGCGCCGAAGGGACGCTGCAATGCGTCCGCGCCGCCGACGGCCAACTCGTCTGGCGGGTCGACACCTTCAAGGACTTCGGCGTGGTGAAAAACTTCTTCGGCGTCGGTAGCACGCCACTTATCTACGGTGATTTACTCCTCGTCTGCGTCGGCGGCAGCCCGCCCGACGGACCGAGCGATGTCTACGCCGCCAACGGACAAGTCGACCCCAACGGCACCGCGATCGTCGCCTTCGATAAAGCCACCGGCAAAGTCCGCTGGAAAACCGGCAACGAACTCGCCAGCTATTCGAGCCCGGTTCTCGCGAAGATCAACGACAAAGACGTCGTCTTCCAACTCGCGCGTGGCGGCCTCATGGCGATTGATCCCGCGAAAGGCGAAACAATCAGCGAGTTCCCGTATCGCGCGAAAAAACTCGAAAGCGTCAACGCCTCCACGCCCGTCGTCGTCGGCAACGAAATATTCGTCTCCGAAACCTACGAAATCGGCAGCGCCGTCGTCCGCTACGACGCCGGCAAGTTCACCGAGGTGTGGAGCGACCGCAACCGACGCCGCAACCAGGCGATGGCCCTCCACTGGAACACGCCAATCGAAGTCGATGGCTATCTATACGGTTCCAGCGGCTACCACACGCAAGAAGCCGACCTCCGCTGCGTCGAATGGAAGACCGGCAAAGTCATGTGGAGCGAACCCAACATGGGCCGCAGCTCATTACTGCTAGTGGACGACACGCTCGTCTGCCTCAGCGAAGACGGAACACTCCGCATGCTAAAGCCCAATCCGCAGAAATATGAAGAACTCGCCAAATGGGAATACGGCGTCGGCGAAGGCCAGGATCCCGCATCAGGCGCGGCCGTCGGCAAAGCACGCCCCGACGCCGACGCCAACACCGCGCTCTTACCCTATCCCTCCTGGGCCGCCCCCGCGCTTTCGAACGGCAAGCTTTATTTGGAAGGCGCAAACCGGTTGGTATGCTTGAAGCTCTGGTAGAAAAATGGTGACGCTATGAAACCAACAAACAAAAAAGCCGCCACGCCCGACGCCATGCAGGCCTGGGAAGATTTCGTCGAGCAGCAAGTCTACCCCGTCCCCGGCGCGAAGGCGAAAGAAGACTACCGCAATTACGACAAGCCGGCTCGCGACACCGTCCGCGACTTCTACCAGCAGAACCACCGCTACCAGTCGTTTGACTTCGTCCAACAAAAGCGCGAGGAATACCTGAAGCTAGATCGCAAACGGCTGAGCGTGTTCGACGCGCTCGACTTCCTCAACACGCTCGTCGACGATTCCGACCCCGACATCGAACTCGACCAGCTCCAGCATCTGCTACAAACGTCCGAGGCGATCCGCACCGACGGCCACCCCGATTGGTTCGTCCTCGTCGGTCTGCTTCACGACCTCGGCAAAGTCCTCTGCCTCTTCGGCGAACCGCAGTGGGCCGTCGTCGGCGATACGTTTCCCACTGGCTGCGAGTACAGCGACCGTATCGTTTACCATGAGTTCTTCGCCGCGAATCCGGACTTCGACAACACCCGCTACAACTCGCGGCTCGGCGTCTATCAGAAAAACTGTGGTCTGCGAAACGTCCAAATGTCCTGGGGCCACGACGAGTATCTGTATCACGTCCTGAAAGATTACCTGCCCGAGCCCGCCCTCTACATGATCCGCTACCACTCGTTCTACGCCTGGCACCGCGAAGGCGAGTACGACTGGCTCTGCGACGATCATGACCGCGAGATGCTCTCCTGGGTGCAGAATTTCAACCCGTACGACCTGTATTCGAAGAGCCCTCAACCGCCGAATTGGCAAGAACTGCGGCCGTATTACACCGGCCTCATCAACAAATACTTACCTACGGAGTTGAGCTTTTAGCCACGCCTAAACACTATCCGCAGTCGGATGCTTCCATTTGTCACGATAGGCCCGCGCCAGTTTTTTGTTGGCCTCTTCATCCCCCACGACGCGGCCGGCCTTCGCGTCCCACTGCAAACTTCTGCCGAGCTCCATCGAAAGATTCGCCAAGATACAACTTGCCGTCGAAATGTGACCTTCCTCGATATCGGCCACCGGCTTTTTCCCCTCTCGCCGCGCCTCCAGAAAATTCTGCATCTGCCGCCGGTTCGCCGGCGCGGCGTACAGCTCCGTTTCCTTGTGCTTGACGTCTTCCGGGTACTTGTCACGCTCGTCGACGAAATCCGCGTGCGACGATTCGCCTTTGCCGTTGGGTACGAAGTCGTACGATTGCACACTTAGCTTCAGTGTGCCCTTGTCACCGTACAGCGTCGCACCCCACGCGTATTTGGGGTCCGGGTTCTCGCCCCAATTGCGCTGCGTCCACACGATCTTCACGTCGCCGAAATCAAAAAGTGCCGATTGCGTATCCGGAGTGTTCACCGTCAAGTCGCCGCCGCGCATCAAGCTGCCGCCCATGGCTGCGATCGACTTCGGCCAACCGAGGTCCAAAACGAAGCGAGTGAAATCGAAGAAGTGAACACACAAGTCGCCAATTTGCCCGTTGCTGAACTCCCGGGCGGACCGCCATCCGCGCGGATGAAACGCCGGATTAAAATCGCGCCACGCGGCCGGACCGACATAGGTTTCCCAGTCGAGATACTCCGGTGGTTTCGTGTCTGCCGGCAATGTTTTCGGCGCGCTGAAATAAGAGTGGATATCCACATACGCCACCTTGCCCAGCGCGCCGGTTTTGATGAACTTGTCACGTGCCTCGAGCAGATGCGGCGTGCTGCGGCGTTCCAAACCGACTTGCACTGTACGATTGTACTTGCGAGCGGCCGCGACCATCGCCCGGCCTTCCACGACGTCGTA
>Ga0206917_1217_pt1 | contig 12888 bp, 13 predicted proteins | sample Alteio_BWOrgHeat_68_FD_152931 | JGI IMG/M metagenome (GOLD analysis project Ga0206917, IMG submission 152931) | Enriched cells from forest soil in Barre Woods Harvard Forest LTER site, Petersham, Massachusetts, United States -... | ecosystem: Environmental > Terrestrial > Soil > Temperate forest >...
CCCATACGAATGAGATGACTTCCGACATCGCCCAAAAATTGCTTCAAACTACCCAAAGGATCAGCCAAATCATCAAAGGTGTGAAAACATTTTCCAGAAATGAGGAGCAGGAACCATTGGAGCGGGTGAAGGCTTCCGATCTGATTGAAAGCACGTATTCATTTTGCACCGATCGCCTTAAGTTTTTTTCAATTCAATTGGAAAAGGAGTTATGTCCCCATTTGGAGGTGAGCTGCAAGCCGGTCCAGATTTCACAGGTCCTTTTGAATTTAATTAATAACTCGGTCGATGCGATTGCCGATCTCCCGGAGCGGTGGATCCGGCTTGAGGTGCGGGAACGAGCGGAAAAAGTTGAATTTCAAGTGACCGATAGTGGGAAGGGAATTCCTGATGCGGTTCTCGAGAAACTTTTCAATCCATTTTTCACTACTAAGGGAAAAGGGCAAGGAACGGGTTTGGGACTCAGCATCTCTCGAGGTATTATTGAAGCCCATCATGGCACGATCAATTACGTTGAGTCGTCTGGTCACACTTCATTTGTGATTTCGTTACCTAAGACAAACTAACGATTCGATAAGACTTTTCAATGCCCCGATTTTCAAAAACAATCTCTTCGCCTTCTTTGGCGAGCATGAGTTCCTCCCCCAAGGGAGATTTGACGGAGAGAACCTGTATCGTAATTTGATCGTTCAATTGAATCTTGGAGCCGCCTCCGAGCGTTGCAAATAAAGCATGGGAAGTGTTTCCATCGCAAACGTAGGAGATGAGTTTTGTGGAACTCCGATGAGACAAAAAAGAATCAAATTCTTGAATCGTTTTTTCTAGTTCGGCGACCCGAGTGGCTTGCCCTGCCGCCAAATAGGACGCCTCGATCGCAAAGGTGTCGTGCCGATCTTCAGCCTTTGACTCCTCGTGGGTGGCGGCCGCGTGCGCTGCCTTGGCGCTTTGGACTAGGGCAGAGAGTTCGGCTTCAAATTTCTCAAGAAAATTCTTGATGACGACGTCTTTGTCTAGTTTCATGCAATAATCCTCTCAAAAACCCCTTTAAATATCGAGAGGTAATCCTTTAAAAATTATGCTAAGGTGCGGCTTGAATGTTACAGCTCAAATCCTTATCCAAACATTACGGTTCGAAGGTGCTCTTCGAAAACGCTGAGGCAAATCTCGGCGAACGCTCCCGTATTGCGCTCGTGGGTCCGAACGGAGCAGGGAAGAGTACGCTCATCCGCTTGATCCTCGGTCAAGAGAGCTATGATCATGGACTGATCTCGATGAGTCCTCACATTAAGATTGGATATCTTGCCCAAGAGCTTCCTAAGTTTGAAGATCGCACGGTGATGAACGAAGTGATGAGACTGGATGGTCGTCGTGAAGAGATTCTAGCTCAGAAAGCCGATCTCGAGGAAAAGATGCTGCATCTTACCGGCGGTGCGGGAGACGATGCTATTTTACAAGCCTACTCCCGTGTACTCGAAGAAGTGGACGCCCTCGATGAATATCGCTTGCCGTCTCGAGCGGAACAAATTTTAGAGGGTGTGGGATTTCGGGAGCAAGATTATCACCGTAATCTTTCCGAACTCAGCGGGGGATGGCTCATGCGGGTTGCTCTTGGACGAGTCCTCCTGCTTCAACCGGATTTGCTCATTCTCGATGAGCCGACCAATCATTTGGATTTGGAATCTCTCTTGTGGCTGGAAGAGTTTTTGAAAAATTACCCGGGAGCGATTTTGATGGTGAGTCACGATCGTCTATTTTTGAATCGTTTGGTGAATGAGGTTTGGGAACTCGATCAAAAGAAAATCAATTGCTACAACGGCAACCTCGATTCCTTCGTGATTCAAAAAGAAGAGCGCTTAAAACTATTGGAAGCTCAGTATGAAGGTCAGCAACAAAAAGTTGCCGAGCTGAAAGCGTTTATTGAAAGATTTGGCGCCAAGGCAAGCAAGGCGCGACAGGCACAAAGTCGCGCAAAGCAACTTGATAAGATGGTGATGATCGAACTCGCTGAAGATCGCGCCAATATGCAATTTCGTTTTCCTCCTTGCCCACCGAGCGGCAAAGAAGTGGTGACGATGAAAAAAACAGCCGTTCGTTATCCAGCGGCACACGGCAATCCGGAAAAAACTATTTTCTCTAATTTTGATTGGATCTTACAGCGGGGCTCCCGTGTCGCGATTGTCGGTATTAACGGTGCGGGTAAGACCACACTCTTAAAAACATTGGCGCAAGGGCTTGAAACCGAAGTGAAGCTGAATGAGGGAACACTCAGGCTGGGGCACAATGTAAAGGTGGGATACTATTCACAGATGCAGGCAGAGACCTTGAATCTCGAGTGGACGATCCTTCGAGAACTCGAGACCTGCGCACCTCAGATGGATATCGCCCAAGTGCGCGCGATCGCGGGTGCATTTTTGTTCACGGGCGACGATGTGTTGAAAAAAATCAAAGTGCTTTCTGGTGGAGAAAAAGCACGGGTCGCACTGGCAAAACTTTTGCTCACCCCGAATAACTTTTTGCTCCTCGATGAGCCGACCAACCATTTGGATGCCGATTCTCGCGAAGTTTTGCTCAAGGCTCTGATGAATTATGAGGGCACATTGGTTCTAGTGTCGCACGACCGAGATTTTGTGGCGCCACTGGTGGATCAGTTGCTTGAAATTCAAAATGAACGAGTCACTCCACTCATCATGAGTTACGAAGAGTACCTGGCGAAGAAAATTCAGGAGACTCGCGATCGCATGAAACGAAATGTGAAACCGAACGAGTTGGCTTTACCGTCGACTCTGTCTGCATCGGCAGTAAAGGCAAAAAACGCAAGTAGCGTCGAAGTCGCCGTCACTCCTTCCGATTCATCCGGCAGTTCGTCCAAAATTTCCAATAATCAGCGTAGAGCCTGGGAAAACGAACTGAAGAAAACTGAAAAAGAGATTACAGAACTCGAGAAGCGCCAGTATGAGCTGAGTCAGGTGATCGCGACGGAAGATTTTACTCAAGCGGCGGCAAGACTCCGCGAGTTGATCGATGAACAGACAAAGAACCAATTAACGCTCGATCAGAAGTTGTCGAGATGGGAAGAGTTGAGCACCTTGGTATGAGTAATCCGAAGCATGATCCTAATTATTTTGAGTCTCTCAATGTTTCGCCCGATACGCTCGCCTTGGTAAAAGAGCTCGGCTACGAGAAAATGACGCCGATTCAGGCAGAAAGTATTCCATCCTTGTTGGAAGGACGCGATTTGATTGGTCAGTCCAAAACCGGCAGCGGAAAAACCGCGGCCTTCACGATTCCGATTTTGGAACGTATCCACGTAGAGCAAAGTGCCTTTCGTGATGTGCAGGCGATGATCTTATGTCCCACTCGAGAACTCTGTACTCAAGTAGTGCGTGAAGTGAGAAAACTTGGACGAAAAAGAATTGGTCTTCAGGTACTAGAATTAGCGGGCGGAGTGCCGGTGGGCCCTCAGGCTCGTTCACTGGAGACGGGTGTCCACATTGTCGTGGGAACTCCCGGACGAGTGCTCGATCATCTGACTCGAGGAACTCTCAATCTCTCGGCATTAGAAATCATCGTATTAGACGAAGCAGATCGCATGCTCGACATGGGCTTTCAAGCAGAGATGGACCAGGTGATGAGTGCGCTTCCCGAGAATCGTCAAACAGTTTTGTTCTCAGCGACCTTCCCATTGGGCATCCAAGCCTTGAGTGAACGCTTTCAAAATAATGCGGTGATGGTGAAGATCGAGCAAAGCTCGGAAGACATAGAGAGTCTCTCTACCGTAGAGCAAACCTTTTTTGTGGTGGAAGAAAAAGACAAAGTGGAGTGCCTGCTACAATTGCTTTCTAGAGAAAAGCCGGAAACCGCAATTGTATTCTGTAACTTCAAGGCAACGACCTTCGATCTCACTCGTGAACTCGCGAGTCTTGGGGTGAGTGTTGCCTGTTTGAATGGAGATCTCGAGCAACGGGAGCGGGATCTCGTGATGGCGAGATTCAGAAATCAGAGTGTGCGAATTTTGGTCGCGACCGATGTGGCCGCACGCGGAATTGACATCGCTGGTTTGGATCTCGTGGTGAATTTCGAACTCTCTCAGAAGCGCGACATCTATACTCATCGAATCGGTCGTACCGGTCGGGCGGGTAAGTCTGGTAAAGCCTTTTCCCTCATTTTAGAACGTGAGAAAAATAAGGTGGCGGCGATGGCAAACTCCTCTGGCTCTGCTGGTTCGGAGCAGATCATTGATTTCGTCAAAGGGATTCCAGAAGTGGTGGATCTCGAGGCGAAGATGCAAACCTTATTGATCTTAGAGGGGCGTAAAAATAAAATGCGTCCTGGAGATATCTTGGGAGCGCTCACGGGAGATGCCGGTGGTCTTCAAGGTGAAGACATCGGGAAAATTGAGATCCATGATTTCTACGCCTACGTCGCCGTCTCCAAAACGGTTGCAAAACTGGCCCTGGAGCGGCTTCAAAATGGCCGGATTAAGGGCCGAAAAGTCCGGGTGGAGTGGCCTCGCTAGCTCGATTAGGAAGCCAGTGCTGATGTCATGACGCACTAAGTCATGGCAAATTAGCCCGTAAAGATGGGGTTTTCGCCCTAATCTTATACAATAGGTAAATAATGATGCTTCTCCGCATCGAACTCTGCTATACTGAGCAAGTTCGTTAATTTAGCTTCTCAGAGTCTTCAGGTAATTAGACCGGTTTTCTTTCAGTGGCCCCCTGCCTTTAGGAGGTATTATGGGTAAAAAACTATACGTGGGAAATCTTCCCTTTTCAGCAACAGACCAATCATTAGTAGATTTGTTTTCACAGTGTGGAACAGTTGATTCTGCTAACTTGATCATGGACCGCGACTCTGGTCGTAGCAAAGGTTTCGGATTCGTAGAAATGTCTACAGATGACGAAGCTCAAGCTGCAATCAACAAGTACAACGGTGCTGAACTTCAAGGTCGCCCGATGACTGTAAATGAAGCTAAACCAATGGCTCCACGCGAAAACCGCGGCGGTGGCGGTGGTGGCTACGGCGGTGGTCGTGGTAACGGCGGCGGACGCGGTCGTTATTAATTGTCGGCCTAACGGCTGAACAAGACTACTAGTTCGTAAGAACTAAAGTTTAAGAAAGCCTCCTACTTTTAGTAGGAGGCTTTTTTTTGTCCTTTTTTTCGGCTTGATCAGCTGAGGCGAACTCTCTCAAGAGGAGCCTTTACGATGGTATTCTCATTTTCAGATTTTAAAAAATTCATTAAATTTTTTAAAATTGAGAATCGATCACCTCTTAAAAAGTTGTCCGCCGCACCAAGGATGGATAAGATTTATCCATGAAATCAATTTTGGTCGTATTGTTTTTGCTCGGTTCATTTTCGTTTGCGCATGCGGAGGATTCGATTGGGGTAGCGCCTTCTGCAAGTCCATCGCCAACGCCGGAGCAATCGAACGTCACGAATCCCACGTCATTCCTTGCGCATGACCGCTCCGAGTACACCATTCGCCGACACAAGTTTAGTTTTTTGATTGATGCGGGCACGATGAAAGGGGATTCATCGATTCGTCCCGGTTACAAAGTAGAAGTGGCGAGTTATTTTGGAAACCACGTTTACTTCGGTGCCGATCTTGGAATTTTGTCGAGTGGGTTGGCTCAGAGTTCTAACGTGGGTCTATTGATCGGTGCCGACCTGATGAGCGGAAAGCTACTGAAAGGATTCGATTTGAATCTTGGGTTTCTATTTCCGGGTACCTCGAACTTTACCAACTCGACGCAAGTTCTGTACATTAAACCAGAGGTTTTTGTCGGACTCGGGGTAGGGGATGGTTGGAGAATTGCTCTGGATCTTGCTTATCAGTTAGTGGGGCAGGCCACCGATTATTCAGGGTTTATTTTTGGAGTTCGCTTCGAACGAAAAACGGAAGTGCTGACTCGACCGGTGAATGATTGATTTCAAATTAAAACATGGATAGGATTCTCAGATGTACACAAATCAAATTTTCAAGACCTTAACCGTTCTCACTTTGATCATCACCACTGGCTGTGCAACTGCACAATTGGATACGACGAAGCCGATCGAATTCGGTGGGATCAGTCATTTTAAACAAAATGGCGAGTCACTCAATCGCCATGATTTGCGGAGTAAGTTGAAGACGATTCCTGCGGCGAAAGACGTGGCAACCGAATCTGAGCAAAATGAGCTGATGAGTTTGATCTTCGGCATTCCCGGAGGTTTTGCGTTCGGCTGGGAGTTAGGAACAGCGGCCGGCGGTGGTGATGCAAATTGGGCAATCGGCGGAGTGGGAGCGGCTTTGTGGCTCACGGGAATTATTTTTGGTGTGATGTCGAATAATCATCTGGAAGATGCAGTGAATCTCTACAACGGGACCTTTTTGAAACCTAAGAATAGTAGCTCTATGAAGCTCGAACCGTTTTTCGCCTGTCATGCCGACGCCGGCGTTGCGGGACTCACTCTGAAGTTCTAGTCTCGCTGACGATCTTGCCCCGATGAAACACGGTCGCCTGTCCTAGTACGGTCATTTTTTTTCCGTCGATCACAATCCCAGATCCATCTTCAACTCCATAAACCGGATACTTGGTTTTTTTGGAGTAGTTGAGGTGTGCCTTGATGTCTTTCGGCTTGGGGTGAAAGTGCGGAGAAAATTCGAAGGGGAAGAGTCCCATGCTCTTAAAATCTTTTAGTCCCACATCGTTTTCATCCGGGCCAAGGCCATAGTCGGCCGCGAGCGCAGTGGTGGGGCTCATGATCAAGGCTCCGGCGCTGAGTCCTGCCAGCACTCCGCCTTTTTTTGCGAAACGACGAAGATGATCGAGTAGTCCGGATTCGCGCAGGTGCTTCAGAAAGTAAAAAGTATTTCCACCCGCGAGATAAATAATGTCGCTCTCCATCGCGGTTTTGATTTCTGCTTTGGAAGGGGATTGATCCGCATGCAAACAAAAAAAGCGTTCTACGCCGTTGGCGCGGAATCGGCGAATCGCACGATGATAAAAAATCGAGGCGTTATCATGGCAAAATGGGATGTAGGTGAGGGTGAGTTTTCTGTTGGCAGCTTTTTGACTACCGCTTTGACGAGCGAGCGAAACGACTGCCTGATGAAGCTTGTGATTGCTTCTTAATTGTCCGCCTGAGTACAAAACGAGCTTCATAGAGCTATTTATCCGATAAAATGTAAAAAAAAACTATACTATTCTGACGCTTTTGCTCACAATTAGGGTAAGTGAAACCGCAGAAGAGTGCGCTACCCGCGCAACGAGTAAACGATTACACGAGTTTTGATAAGATCGATGGCAGCCATTCTTTCAAGAACGCTGTTCCAGATGGATACGTTGAGTATCAAGTGCGCACCCGCCACGGTGGTTCTGTTTTCTTTTTTAACTTCGCCTTGGCTAAAAAGATGGGACTCATCCCCCAAGACCACCCCGAAGAGCTCACGCCTAAACTCAAAGAAAAAATTCTCGAAACTTTCGCCCTCGTGATCATCAACGAGTACGACATCATGAACCATGTGGAGTTCAACTCTAAAGACATTCGCCCGAACATGTACATGGCGACTCGCTACCTTCAGCTCCAGCACCCGAACAAGCGTGGTAAGACTTCTGGTGACGGTCGCGGAATCTGGAACGGGGAATTCAAACACAAGGGAACCACCTGGGATGTTTCGAGTTCCGGTACCGGTGCAACGATCTTGAGTCCTGCCCATGCGCAAACCAAACAATTCATTAAAACTGGCGACCGTGAAGTGTGTTACGGCAACGGCTATACCGATTTGAACGATGGAATGTGCGCTGCTCTGATGAGCGACATCTTTCATAAAAATGGAATTGAGACCGAGCAGACCCTTGCGATCATTTCTTTTGAAGCGGGAACCGCGATCAACGTACGGGCTTCGAAAAGTTTGTTGCGTCCGGCGCATTTTTTCCGCCAATTGAAGCTCGGCGATTTTAAGGGACTTAAGTCTTCGATTGATTTTTTCATTGATCGGCAAGTGAAGAACGGTGATTGGTCGGAGTCGATGGCAGCTCAGAAAAAGGAGCCTCGCTACACAGCAATGGCCGAGCAAATGGCCTTGATTTTTTCTAAAATTGCGGCTCAATTTGAATCCGAATATATTTTCTGTTGGCTCGATTGGGACGGCGATAACATTTTAGCGAACGGTGGGATCATTGATTACGGGTCGATTCGACAGTTCGGTCTTTATCACTGGGAGTATCGTTACGATGATGTGGATCGTTGGTCTACCAACATTCCGGAGCAAAAGATCAAAGCCCGTTACATCGTTCAAAACTTTGCGCAGATCCGGGATTTTTTGATCACGGGTAAGAAGCGAAACATTCGTCGTTTTCGTAAAGATCCGATTCTGAAGCTTTTCGACCGGAACTTTACCAAAGTGTTGAATCAGCAGCTCCTTAAAAAACTCGGTTTGAGCGAGAAACAAGGGGATTACATTCTCGAGAAGTTTCCCGCGCTGATGAGTAAGTTCAAGAAGCACCACTCTTACTTTGAGAAAACAAAATCGAGTAAGGGCGTTTACAAGATCAGTGATGGGGTGACCGCAGACGCGATTTTCTGTATGAAGGACGCCCACCGAGAGCTTCCGAAGAGACTCATTCAGAGGGAACAATATTTAGAGCCATCAGAGTTCATTGACATGATGAAGTCGAGCTATGCGAAGAAAAAGGATCTCACGATCAATGATTATCGCCGCAAGGAAGTGGAAAAGTATCAGAAGTATTACCTGAAGATCATGAAAAAAGTGGCCAGTCATTTTCATCAGGGAAAACTGGAAAAAACCTTGTTGGAAGTGATCATGAGATCATCGATCGCCAACCAAGAAAATCGCATTACGGGAGACAGCATTCTTCACGTGGCGACGAGTTTGATTCGGAATCAAAAAAGTCTTTCCTTCGATGAACGGCACAAAATCATCAATGGCGTGGTTCAACACCAAGTGGAACAGGTGCAGCCTCAAGTAAAGCCCGACAGCAAGATGGGGAAGATCATGCTTCGGAACCTCAAAGCGATTCGATATTACCGCGAAGGCTTCTAAACTCTAATTACACTGATTCTTCCAATGGTGATGATGTTTCCAGCGATGAAAATGCTGTGGGAACGGAAGCAGTACCGCGCGAGCAATCGCGAGGAGAGCGAACAGCCCCATGCAGTGCCAAAAGGGTAGGTGTTGGTAGAGCGCTGGTAACTGACTGAAGTAAATCGGCGCCAGTTGGTTCCAAATAAAGTAAAACGGTACGCCTAGTGTTGCGATCATGAAAATAAAACCCATATTAATTTCCTTTCGTTAAAAGAGCGAGAAATGCATCGTTACCATCGACGGTGATGTCGCTAAGGGCGAGATCCCGAACTTGTATGTTTTCTAAGGTGATGTTTTTAATCACCACATCGTTGAATCGGCAATTGCTAAAGAGTGTTTTCTTTAAGTAACAATTTTCAAAACGGGTGCTTTTGAAACCCGAGCGCTTCCATTTGTGTTCGGCGGTGAAAAACACCTCGGTGAAGTGACTCTCGGTCATGGTGAAGTCCTTAAATTTGATTTTTTTGCAGACGACGTCCATCCATGAAGAGTGGAAAAACTTCAGGCCCTTGATAGCAACGGCCATGAGTTCCACATTTTCGAATTCACTTCGTTTGAGCTCCACATCGTGGAGAGCGGACGCGAAAAGTTTGCTATTGGTGAGTGTAGACTCATCTGCCAAAATGAGGTCGCTTAGGTGAGAGGCTTTGATTTCCAATGAAGTAATGGAGGATTCCGTGTGGAGTTGAAGATCTTTCAGATGAGCATTGGAGACCTGAACTTTACCAATTTCGGCGTGGTCCAGACTCAAATCCTGAATGTGACAATGCATGAAGGATGATTCGTTCATGCGACTATTAGAAAATTTTGCATCCTGAAAATGACAGCCGCGTATTTTATTGTCGGTAAACTCCGAATCAAAAAGGCTGAGGTCTTGAAGATGGGCACCCATGATGTTATTTCGTTCAAAAACAAAGTTTTTTCCCTTAGGTGGTTCGACGTGAGATCCATGCCAGTGATTCCGAACATGGTGAGCGTGATGGGAGCGGTGTTGCTCCTGAAAACCCTCGATGAGGTGATTCACCTGATCGTAGATTTTTTCACCAAGGGACTTTTCACTCGCCGTTTTTTTGTTTTTTTCGTCGGTACGATGATCTTCCTCGCCCAGTTCAACATTTAATTCCTCGATCAGTTGCGAAGCTTGTTCGCTCGTGATGGTTCCGGCCTTATGCATCTCTAGAATTTTTTCAATTTCTGGCTTCATTTTTTGCGACCTTTCTTAATTGCCTTCATCGCTTCCTCGAAGGGGATTTCTTTGCGTTCAAGTTTTTCTAAAATTTCTTTTACGGTTTCTTTTTTGGGTTCGTTTTTTGGTGTCGCGTTTTCCGCAGCGGCGAAAATTTTGTTCTTCAAATCAGTGATGCGAGTCCGGATCGTGGGATAGGTGAGTCCTAAGGCTGCTTCCATTTCTCTGACCTTGCCTTCGCTTTGAACAAACACGCGCAGAAAATACAAATCTTCGGGGGCAAGACTCGCAAATTCGTTGAAGTGAAAATCACCTTCTACTTTGAGGTCACAAGATTCACAGGCGAGAATTTTTGGCTTCAATTCCCCTTTGCAAGCAGGGCACTGAATATTGTTTTCACTGGCGCTCATAGTCATAAATTATGACATATATTAAAATATTTCAATATAAATTTTAATATATTAAAATTTATATCTCATAATGTGCTTCAAATCGAATATATAAGACTTCAAGCCCCAACTCTGCTTGACAGGAAATACAAGAGGACTAGACTCGGGCCCATGCACATCGAATCCGCATCTATTATCTGGGCTATCATTGCGATCGTTTTTGGAATTGCTGAAGTGGTGTTGCCATCGTTTGGTTGTATTTTCGTTACCGGAGCAGCCGGATTGGTGGCGATCGTCGCCTTATTTCCGATTGTGGGCGTACAGATCCAGATGACGGTGTTTGCGGTAGCGGTGATTACCGGGCTGGTATTTTTGAGACCGAAGCTTTTGTCTAAAATGCAAAAATCCCAGGGAGTGGTCTCTAGGACAGATGCCCTGATTGGAAAACTCGGAGTGATTACGGCACCGGTGGATCCGGTGGCTGGTTTCGGTCGCGCTGCGATTGAAGGACATGATTGGGCGGCAAAATCCGAGACCCATCTCGACGTGAATACTAAAGTCGTGGTGCTGAGTGCCGATGGAATTGTACTCAACGTAAAAAAAGTTAAATAAAAAAGTATCGAAATAGAAACAGTAGAAAGGTCGGGGTATGGAAATGTTAGGATCAGTGGGAATTTTTTTGGTGGTGTTTGCGTTCATCGTGCTCTTTAAAACGATTAAGATCGTGCCTCAAAAACAGGTGATGATCATTGAGCGTTTAGGGAAATTCCACATGAAGGCGGAAGCGGGACTCAATTTCATCGTTCCTTTTTTTGATTCCGTTCGATCCGTCATGGATCTTCGTGAACAAATTACTCCGATTGAGCCGCAATCCGTGATTTCCCGCGACAACGTGACCATGCAAGTAGACGCGGTGATTTACTTTTTAATCGTCGATGCAGTGGCAGCGACCTATGAGGTTCAAAATTTAAAATGGGGTATCGATCAATTGACCCTGAGTGCACTTCGTAACGTGATCGGTTCGATGGACCTGGATCATACTCTTACTTCTCGGGATACGATCAACACTCAAATTCGATCGGCCTTGGATATTTCTACTCAACAGTGGGGCGTGAAGGTGATCCGTGTTGAATTGAAAAATATCAATCCGCCGGACGAAATTAAGCTCACGATGGAAAAACAAATGACCGCGGAAAGAACTCGTCGTGCCGTGGTGACTACTGCCGAAGGGGATAAGGCATCTGCCATCCTTCGCGCCGAAGGTGAAAAACAATCTAAAATTGTGAGTGCCGAAGGTGAAAAACAAGCGGCGATTTTATCCGCCGAAGGACAAGCGGAAGCACGTTTGAAAGTTGCCTTGGCCGAAGCACAGGCGATCACTGCGATCTCTCAAACTATCGGTAAGTTCGGAAGTCCTGCCCAATATTTGATTGCACAGAAATACATGGAGTCGTTGATTGCGATTTCAAAAGGTGCGAACAAGACGGTATTCATGCCTTACGAAGCGTCGAGTGTGATGTCGTCACTCGGTGGAATTAAGGAGCTTTTGAATACTGTTGGCGATGCGTCTAAAACGTAAATTGCAACGAATTTGCGCTATTTCATCGATGTCAACAAAGTAGCGTTTCAATTTCTCTCATTTAATTTTTTCGCATCGCTTCGTCAGAATCAGCGCGGGTTGACTCCGACTGAAATGCAGTGTGATAATGGAAAGCGTATGATGAAAAACAAACTATTATTAGTCCTCACGATTTTTAGTGTCTGCTCTGCAGCTTATGCAGTGGAAGACGAAGTGAAAACCGTAGATTTCGATGGCGTTAAAACTCATCGTGAGAATTACAAAGAAAAGTTTATTCGGATCGAAGGGAAAGTGAAGGATCTGAAAGTGATCAAAGAAGGCGGTAATAAATTTGCCACTTTTTTCCTTTCTGAGGGCACTAATCCTGAAACCACGATTTCAGTGAAGGTAAATTTAGCGAAGAAAAAAACGGTGATCAATACCTTCACTTGTAAAGATGGAGACTTCACGACGGTACAAGGCCGCTTCAAACCGTGGGGTACGGCTTCTCTCTTGGGAAAAGTGGAAGTGAGAGAATCTTTTGAGTTCAATTGTAGTGAAACCGCGCGAGTAAAAAAAGCAGCGCCGGTGATCGCGCAAAAGAAAGTGAAGAAGGAAGCGGTAGAAAAGACAGCTAAGGAAGACACCGCAAAAAAAGAAAAG
>Ga0206917_1220_pt1 | contig 12751 bp, 13 predicted proteins | sample Alteio_BWOrgHeat_68_FD_152931 | JGI IMG/M metagenome (GOLD analysis project Ga0206917, IMG submission 152931) | Enriched cells from forest soil in Barre Woods Harvard Forest LTER site, Petersham, Massachusetts, United States -... | ecosystem: Environmental > Terrestrial > Soil > Temperate forest >...
CAGCATCAAACCAAATAAATCCCAAAGGATAAATGAGGAGGAAGAGACGCGCATGAACAAAAAGCCACGTAGGTTGCTCAGGATGCCCCTTCTGCCCCAGGAGCGCAATAATACCGATCATCAAACCAATAAACACACTCCCCACATCCCCCAAAAAGATGCGCCCTTTTGGGAAATTGTAGACATAGAACCCAGAAATTGCGCCAAAGAGCACGATACACACAAGGTATGTCCAATAGTCACTCGAGGCAACGCTGGGTAAAAGAACTGTCGTTGCAACCATAAAAGGCAAGGCCATCAAAACTGATCCTGACAAAAGCCCATTCAGGCCATCTACGAAATTCGCAGCGTTTGTTACAAACACAATAAAAAGAAGCGTCAACATAAACTCAACAAATGGAATACCAGAGAATCCTGCTAAGAGAGGACAATTTATTTTTAAGCCAACCCCAACAAACAGCATCGCAATCATTGCTTGGATAAGAAGGCGCACACGATACGGAACGTGAGCAATATCATCTAGAAAACTTATTCCGGCGCCTAAGAAGACGGCTCCTGCCACAAGGCTGATAACTCCCCATGAAAAGCCCCCTTGAGGGGGATAAAGGTAAAAGAGCAAACTGGCGCCTAGAAAAAAACTGACAACAACGGCCACCCCTCCTGCTCGCGGTGTTGGCATATTGTGCGCCGACCTTTGAACAGGAACATCCGTGATATTAATCGCAATCATCAATCGCGTGAGCATCAAAGACAGGATAAAAGTTACCAGGCCAGAAACCAAATACGGATGAAATAGTAAATCAGACATTTCTTAATCCTAAAGCACCATTGTACACCTTTTGTTAATTTATATAGGTGTATATTTTATATAGATAGCCATATTTTTGAGGAGATTCATCATGAAAAAAATTATCTACGGCTTGTTGATCACAACATCAATTACAGAATCGGCAGTTTATGCTTCACAAACTACTGGAAAATCAACGACTGGGCAGCCAATGAAAACCCCGTCAGCGACAACACCCATGAGATCTTCTACAGAATTAAAAACAGATAGCTCAATTTGCCCAAACCAGCTGGGCCGAAAGGAATTAACAACACTTGAAACGGGGACTATAACACTTGGCACATTCAATTTCACGCTTCATACCCCCCTTGCAGACTTTAAGACAATGATGGCGCACTCAACTAAACATTCTGTTGCTAAAATGGACATGGATGTTCCCGGCCGTACCATAATCAGCACAAATCCCAAATTTTCGCAGTTACAATGCACCTATACCTTTTCCGGTATCACAACCAAAACCAAAGGAAGTCACGCATTTTCCATCGTATCAGAGCCAACAGCGGTTAAATCCACACCGAAAAAGCATATGGAACCAAATCAGCCGTCAAGTAATCGCTGATTATAAGCTCCTCTCAGGGGACATAATCATATAAACCTTTTGTTAACAGATAAGAGGGTACAGTTGATATTGATACCCATATTTTTTAGGAGATTCATTATGAAAAAAATTCTTTACGGTTTATTGGTTGTAACATCCGTCACTGGATCTGTCATTAATGCTAGTGAGGCAACCGCACGACAAAAGTTTTTAGACGCATTAAAAGCAAAATGTCCTGCTGATCTGGATATGGAACAATTAGAGAAGCTTAATAGCAACGAAGGAACATTAGAAGTTGGAGATCTTAATTTTAAACTCCATACAGTTAAAAGCCCATCTTCCAACGATAAGATGGTCGATACAGCAAAGAAGTTCAAAGATATGCTGCCAAGCAAATTACAACCTGCAAGCAGAAAACTTTCCGTTGCGCATATTGCAACAGACCAAGGAGATAGGGGGCGCGCGACAATTCCTGAGCTCAGGGGAGATATTTTAAAATGCACTTACACCTTTCGAACGGCTTTCAAAGCCAACTTCAAAGGCGGCCATAAAACGTTTGCCATTGTCTCAGATCCAATTAATGAATCAAGCTCAACAGGGTTTGTAGAAGGGGTTGCAGAACACCTGGCAACTCATCAGGATTAATAATTGCTACATAAATCACGTCGTAACTAATCCGCCGTCGCGCGGAGCGTTAAGGCGTGATAGCGAATGTCGGATGGCTGGGGGACCTGGATTCGAACCAGAGTTGCCCGGTCCAGAGCCGGGAGTTCTACCACTAAACTATCCCCCAATATATTAAATGAACTAACATACTCCCCCCTTTTTGAGAAGGGCGAAAATATGTGTTACCTATAAGAAAGACAACAAACCAACGAAAGATATCACCATGCCCCTAAAACATTCCTTCCTCATTCGTAAAGCCACCCTTGACGATGCCGGAGGCATTGCCACCGTTCATGTCAAAGCCTGGCAAGAAAGTTATCAAGGTATTATTTCTCAAAATGTCTTAGATGCCTTGTCAGTTGAACAACGCGTTCCTTCCTGGATTAAAGCTCTTCAAGAATTCCCTGAGAGAAACTTTGTGGCTTGCGCTAACGAAACAATCATTGGCTTTTGCATTGCTGGTCCCTCACGGTCTGATATGGAAAAAGGTGAAATCTATGCCTTGTATGTTCTCAATGCATATAAGGGCATGGGAGTGGGTTACCAGTTGTTTTCAGCCGCCACCTCTTTCTTGGCTGCCAAAGGGCTTTGCCCTTATATCGCTCAAGCCTTAGAAGCAAACAAACCTGCCCGTGCATTTTATGAACGTCAAGGGGGAACCGTTTGCGGAACCAGCTCGTACACTGTCGACAACAAGACATACCCTGAAGTCTGTTACCAGTTTGAATGAGCTTCTTGTTGCCTATCCTCCTCCCCCCTAGCGCCTTTGCAATTAATTACTACATTCATAAAGCGATTTTTAAATACTATTGTGGTATACTTTTTAAAGAATACGAGTAAAATCGGCAATCATTTAGAGATTGAGAGTAACTTTTGAATACGGTATCGACCCATACGCTGAAGCGGCCACCCGTGACCACCCAACAATCTGCTTCCCTACCAGGAGCGATTATTGCAGCTATTGATTTGGGGACAACATCTTGCCGCTTGCTCGTGGCCCGACCAGAAGGAACATCGTTTCGCGTTATTGATTCGTTTTCCCGCGTTGTTCGGTTAGGGGAAGGAATTCAATCCAACAATCGTTTGCAACCTGCCGCCATTGAAAGAACTCTTGATGCCTTAAAGGTTTGCAAGGATAAAATTATCAAAAACAAGGTGAGTAAGATTCGGGCCGTTACAACAGAAGCGTGCCGCCGTTCAGAAAATAGCCAAGACTTATTAGATCGTGCACAAAAAGACCTTGGCATTGCCATTGAAGTGATCACCCCTCTTGAAGAAGCGCGATTGGCATTATCGGGCTGTGCTGCCATTCTCGACCCTAAAACTCCTTATGCTGTGGCTTTTGATATCGGTGGGGGAAGCACTGAAATCATTTGGCTAAAATTGCTGCCTTCCCCTGGGAATCGGCGCTCTAGAATCCCGATCGTTCAAGTGATCGATTGCGCTTCCCTTCCTTTTGGGGTCGTAACTTTAAGCGAGGTTTATGGCACGCGCTTTACCGACTTTGGGATTTATAAGGACCTGCGGGAAAAGGTTGCTGGTGAGGTTCATCGGTTTTCCCTCAAAAACAACATCCAAAGCCCTATTAAAAAAGGCCAAGTCCAAATGGCCGGAACCTCAGGCACAATTACAACGATAGGCGCCCTTCATTTAAAGCTGCCCAAATATGACCGTCGTTATATTGACGGATTATTCCTCAAACTTCCCGATATTCACCAAGTCTGTGAATCCCTTCTTGCCATGACGCACCTGGAGCGCTCCCAAAGCGCTTGCATTGGACCAGGACGAGCAGACCTTGTTCTCATGGGAACGGCCATTCTAGAAGGGATTTGTGATGTCTGGAAACTCCCTCACCTACGCGTTGCTGATCGTGGCGTTCGCGAAGGGATATTAATGGATTTGTTGGAAGAACTATAGTAAGGATTCAGCTTATGGACAACTGCGTCGCTCCATCTTGCGCTTCCGGTACTCATTGACATTAAGTCAATTCCGTTCCGGTTCTTGATTCCGCTAGCATTTGTCTCATAAGCTGAATCCTTACCCTTAACAATTGTGATAGATACGAGATATACCTATGACACGACAACCACACTCTTCTTCTAAAGTTGGCAAAAATTCGAAGAAAAAGAGTAAGGCTTCTCATAAAGTTGGGAAAGTTACCCTTAAAGATAACCGAAAACGAACGGAATCATCCCGCAATTGGCTCCTGCGTCAATTAAATGATCCTTATGTTGCCAAAGCTCAAGACCTGGGGTATCGATCACGCGCTGCTTTTAAACTTCTGGAAATTGATGCCAAATTCCACTTCCTTAAAGCTGGCATCACCCTCATTGACTTAGGCGCAGCGCCTGGTGGGTGGACGCAAGTCGCCGCCCAAAAGCTAAAAATCGGAACAACCAAAGGAAAAGCGAAGGGTAGCCAAATTGTTGCGGTAGACTTGACGGACATGGCCCCTATCCCTGATGTGACCTTCTTGAAAGCCGATTTTACCGATGAAGCAACCGTGCAAGCCCTTTTGGAAAATCTCACCGGCGGTGTGGATGTCATTTTGAGTGATATGGCAGCGCCCGCGTGCGGCATGACAGATGTTGACCACATTCGCATTATGAACCTGGTGGAAGGGGCCTTTGAATTTGCCTGCCAAGTCTTAAAGCCCGGAGGAACGTTTGTTGCCAAAGTTCTTCAAGGCGGAACAGAAGCCACGCTTCTTGCGCGGCTCAAAAAGTCTTTTACCAAGGTAAGTCACTTTAAACCTCAATCCAGCCGGAAAGATTCCGCAGAGATGTATGTGGTAGCGCAAGGATTTCGGGGAAAGCGCTAACGCGCTCAGGGATCAGGAGCCAGGAAAATTCACCAAAAATCATAGATAACTTGATCAATTTCCGATATTATCCCCCATACTAGGCCATCGGCTTGATCGAGGAACGAGAAGGCTGTTTTACCTCTCCCCTTGTGGGAGAGGTCGGCGCAAAGCGCCGGATGAGGGGTTAAATCGTGAGAAAAAAACAATAGGGAATCATTTTAAAATCCTTTATAATACCGTCATGGAAAATATCATTCAGGAAAAATTGAGAATCACATTAACCCCCCTATCCTTAGAAATTGTGGATGAATCCCACAAGCATGCAGGCCATGCAGGTGCGCGACCTGGGGGAAACACACATTTTCACATTCGGATTGTTTCTGAGGCCTTCACACCTCTGTCGCGTGTGGAACGCCACAGGCTTGTTCATGATGTTTTGAAGGAAGAGCTGGAAACTACAATCCACGCGCTTTCATTGAACCTAAAATCCCCAAAAGAAGACCAATGACTCCTGACGAAATCATCAATCGACTCCTGTATCGTGATGCGTTGATCCTTGTTTTGGACAAGCCACCCGGGATTGCCGTTCACACGGCCAATGGGGGTGTGCATAATCTGGAGCGCTACTTCCCTGCCCTCCAGTTTGGCCTGCCCAATCCCCCTACGTTAGGTCATCGTCTTGATCGAGGCACCAGTGGATGTTTAATTCTTGCCCGCCATCGCCAAGCTGCCCAGCGATTGGGTGAGTTGTTTAAAACCAATGCCATCAAGAAGTCCTATTGGGCTATAGTTAAGGGCTTGGTGGCCCAAGATGAAGGTCGCATTGATTTGCCTTTGAGTAAGCAATCCCAAAGCCGCAAACATTGGTGGATGAAGGTTGATCAAGAAAATGGCATTCATGCGGTCACGGATTACCGTGTTTTAGGACGTGGTGATGATATAACCTGGCTGGAACTAACCCCTCAAACGGGACGCACCCATCAACTGCGCGTCCATTGCGCGGCCATCGGCCATCCTATCCTGGGGGACTATATTTATGATCCTTCTGGCGAAACCCCAGAAAAAATGCCCCTTTACCTCCATGCCCGTTCCCTTGAAATTCCCCTTTATCCGAAGAAACCCCCCATCCTTGTGGAAGCCGATCCGCCGCCTCATATGGAAGGGGCACTGAGGGGTTGTGGTTATTTAGTTACACCCCAGTAAAATTGAACTGTTTTTTCATCATAAAGGTCTGTTCATTACCTAGAATCCTTCATAATATTAAATTATACTAAATTTTTAGTATAATATTATTAAAATTCAAAAGGAGACACTTATGACTCAGAAATTTTTAGGAAAGGCTGCAGTTCTCGCTGGTGTGGTTGCGCTCTCTAGTACGTCGATTCAAGCAAATGCCCCCAAGACAGGCATATATGCGGGCGCTGCTGTTGGCTTAGCTTCCTTAACGGGGAAGAATAATTTAACTATAACAAGATTAGTTCCTGCACTCGCCGTCAGTGCGACTCAAGTATATAATACAAATATCAGCGACAAGAATATCACGGGTGATGTTTTCCTGGGATATGGAAAACGCATCAAATGTGTTTGGTTAGCGATAGAGGCCCTTGGTTCGTTAACATCCCTTAACTCAAAAGATGTTCTGGATATTTCAGGAGAAAATACTCAACAATCATTAAGTATAAAAACAACATACGCTTGGGGCGGTGCCATAAACCTTGGGTACTTTATAAACACCCACAGTAAGCTTTACCTTAAGCTCGGCCTTGAAACACGTCGTTTTCGGACAGTCTTTAATGGTGCAAATGTCGACGATCCAAACATCGTCAATGTTAATCAAAAGAAGAATAGCACTGCTTTTGTTCCTGGGGTAGGGCTAGAAACAGATCTATGTGAACGTTTATCCTTACGCGGAGAATATCGCGTGGCTCTGCATCAAACGAAAACAAATACAGCATCAGATGCAACAGCAGATGTTACAACGATAAAGGTAAAACCCACAATCCACTACTTCAATGTTGGATTTACATTTAGATTCTAAGATTAAAGGGGGGGATGCCTAACCCTCCTCATCTCACAGACTTAGCTTATAGGATAATGTATGGCTTTGATCATTGAATTGTTGAATCTTTTCTCTAGTCCATAGAACTTTTCTTTCAATATATGAAAACAAAAAGGAGAGAATCTATTGACTCTCTCCTCCTTTTTCCTCCTTATTCAGTTAGAATCTATTATTTTTTCTAGGTATGTCGAATCCATTTCGGCCTCTCGCTCCTTAGAGCCCAATGCGTGTAAGGGCTGCAGTAATACTTACAGATGCTGCACCCGCAGGGCCAATAGGTACACCTGTAGCCGCATTGTAGGTAGCAGCATCTAACCGAGTTTTGATATTATTAAGTTGTTGGTCATAACCCATTCCTCCTAACCCAGCCAGAGCAACACCTACCTGAGGGACGACTATTAGCTTCTCTCGCGCACTTGCGATGAAATCATCTATGATTACTTTTTTACCAGCATCTGGAACATCTTTAATACCCAGAGCTTTAACAACTGCAGGAAAGTGAACAGCAACGTCATGGGTGCCGGGTACGTTTACTCCCCCCCAGATATTGTTATTTGCAAGCAACTCTAACGCGGCGAGTTTAGCGTCCATGTCAGCATCTAAATAAGGTGCACCCGCACCTACAAGGCTATTGGCGCCATCAGCTCGTGCCGCTTGTAATGCAGTACCTAATGGCTGTGCATCGAGCAATTCATACCTAGGATTTTTTAACGCCGCAACCTGTTTCGTACGTTCCTTTGCCTCTTTTGTTTTCCCTGGCAAAGTCACATGCTCTCTCTCAGCAATCTGTGCAAAGCGCACGATAAAGGCTTTTGCGTCGGCATCCGTTTCTTTATCAATCCCAAGAGCAAGCTTTACAGCTGGGATATGGATCGTCTTATCAACATTATGAGCCCCAGCATTACCGATTTCGCCTTCAATGGCCCGCAAAGCTGTGATGCGTTCTTGTATATTGGCTGTATTATGGCCTGTAGTTGCTGCGCTATTCGCGTCATTGGTTGCTGCATCTAAAGCAGCAAGCAAGGCGCCTCCAAAGGCCCCTCCTCCATTTAAGGCTTGATCTGGGTGCGCTATTGCACCTTCTTGCTTAGCAGTGTCTGTGTCACGTACCGCCTCTTTTGCTTTAGCTTCTGCTTCTGCTTTTGCTTTTGCTCGTCTTGCAAATTGAGCTCCATACGCCGATTCTGGTACGCTCACCATCGTTGCTAAAACAGTTGTCATCAATAAACTTACTGTTAATTTCGTAAATCGCATATCCCTATACTCCCTCAAATTAGTTATCAAATCTATTTTAGATTAGCTGAAAAGGGTTAAGAAAAGGTGAATGTAAAAAAGGGTGGAGATCATCCTTTTTGATAGGATATGCGCGCCATGGGCTGCTTTGTACCTCTCCCCTCCGTGGGCCAATATATGCATACAAGTCTGGAAGATTGCAAGAAAACATGGGAGACCTGGAGGCTGTTTTACCTCGCCCCCTTGGGGGAGAGGTCACGAGGCGAGCGATAGCGAGCAAGTGGGTGAGGGGGGCGTTGAAACAATAAGATTGCTGCTCTCTAAGGCTTGATTTTTGCGGATAGAGCCCCTTCACCCGCCACGAAGCTGGTGCTTCGTGTCGACCTCTCCCCCAAGGGGGCGAGGTAAAACAGTATCTCACCCCTTCTGTACCTTCCGCCACTCCTTTACGTTTTGAATATGCTCACCATAGGTGAAGTCCATAAGCGATAATCCATGTAAAATCATCTCAGTTTTTTATTAAAATACAACAATATAGAGTAGTCATTGCGAGGAGCGCAGCGACGTGGCAATCCATGTATTCATAAATCCCCGCAGCATAAAATATATTAAAATAATCAAATACATGGATTGCCACGTCGCTAACGCACTTTGTGCTTACGCTTCTCGCAATGACAGAATAAGATATTGATTTTTAAAAACAAACACTACAATTTACGCCTCAAGGAACTCAGCAAAATCGATAATTTCGGTAAAGTAGGCTTGATCGATAACAGGATCCTCAACGCCGTTAACGTGGATAAGCACAGGCCAACAGGAAAACTGTCGGGGTAATGACAACCGATTCAGTTTTTCTTTCATCTCTGCCACAACATCAGACTTAAGTTCTGATTGAGAAAATTTTATTTCACAGGCAAACAGCGTGTTAAAGCGGGTTTGGATGAGATAATCAATCTGGCAGCCTTTCATCTTAACCGTTTTTCTTTGAAAGAAGGGGCTGTCTGCAACAACATCCTCTGGTTTTATCCCTAATTTCCCCAGAATTTTATTTCTATTCTTGATGACCAGGTTTTCAAATTGTAAACTTAAGATGGGCTTCCAGCCTGGCAATTGATCTATATTAATGTCATTAAAATCGCCCTTTTCAATCTTGGCCTTATTGGGCCTGACATATTTTAAGTAAAACCGCAGATAATTATCACTCAAGCGATAATGACTAAGGCGAGAAGGCATACCTGACTTTACGATCCAGGTATAATCACGCGCTATAAAACCGGATTGTATAAGGTCATCCAGATAGGATGTTAAGGTGCCACTGAGGGGATACGCGATTTCCTTGGCCAATTGACTAAGCTCCTTCGAACCACTAGCAAGCGCCTCCACAATAGGCTTATAAATTTCACTGCGTTTCTCAAAAAGATCATGAAAAATAAGGTCGTATTCCTTAAATAACAAACCATCTTTTTGAAAACATAAATTCTTAATATTATCATCAGAATTAAGTTTGGCGTTAATCTGTTGAAGATACCAAGGAACACCCCCCGATACGGATAATATCTTGAATTTCTCGTATATTGATCCTCGAAAGCCTTTAAGGTCTAAAAGTTTATTGCAATCACCTAACGGTAGTTCTTCTAATGTAACATAGTGGGATATTCTTCCATAAAGTGCTGTACTTTTGATAATGTTTTTCTCAATCCAGGTGGAGACAGAACCACATAATATCAATACAAGATTAGGATTTTTTTGAAATTCCAGATCCCATGCATTCTTGAGCTTTCCAATGAATGTTGGATCCTTTGATCCCATCCATGAAATCTCATCAAATAAGATAACAACGTTTCCTTTTTGGGTTTGCCGAGACAAAAGCGTAAAAAGAGTTGACCAGTCATCCAGGCGAATACCGGGCATCCCGAGCTGATCACCCAATTGTTTGGCAAATACATCCCTTTGAGATTGCGCCGTTGTTCCTTCGACGGGGGGAATTCCTGAAAATACATAGAATTGTTTGCCTTTGGCAAATTCCTCAACCAAGCGGCTTTTACCAATTCGGCGACGCCCACGAATGACTGCAAGATTGGCTGATTTCCTCTGAAAAAGAGCATTTAGACCTTCTATCTCTCTTTTTCTTCCTACGAATATTAAATCCGACATCTTCTCATTCTCTCTTCACATAATAGATAATTGTACATTATCTGCAGAATTTTTTCCAGAATTATTCTGCAGATAATCGCTTTTATGCTGTTATCTGCATAATTTCACCCCTTCTGAACCTTCCGCCATTCCTTTACATTTTGAACATGCCCATTATAAGTCGGGGAAAACGCATGTCCGCCTGTGCCATCGGCGACAAAGTAATAGTCGTCCGTTTCCGTGGGGTTGGCCACGGCTTGCAAAGATTGACGACCTGGGCAGGCGATGGGTTTTGGAGGCAAGGCTGGGATGAGATAGGTGTTATAGTCAGAAATATGTTTTAAATCCTCAAGGGTCAGGAAGCGCCCCAGGGGTTTTTCTCCCAATGTTATGCCATAGATAACGGTTGGATCAGACTGCAGCTTCATCCCTTTTTTTAAGCGATTTAAGAACACAGCAGCAATGCGGGCGCGTTCATTAGGAAGGCCTGTTTCTTTTTCAACAATGGATGCTAAGACCAACAGTTCTTCCGGTGTTTTAATCAGAGAATCGGTTTTACGAGCCGCCCATATTTCCTGCAAAGCCCGTGTCATAGCGGACTGCATTTGAGAGAGCACCTTCTCCCGAGAGTCTCCCCGCACATACCGATACGTCTCCGGCAATAAGGACCCCTCTTCTGGAATGCGACTCATATCTCCACTCAAGTTGGGCGTTGCTTTCACAATATCCATGACTTGAGTAACCGTTAGGCCCTCTGGAATGGTCACTTGGTGCACCACAACTTGACCACTGGCGAGTATATAGGCTATATCCACAGGCCGTGCATGGGCTGGAATCACGTATTCCCCGGCCTTTAATGCGCCTCGATTACCAGATAGGACCACACCTGCCACAAAACTCCAAGGATAGGTAATGACCCCTTCTTGAGCGAGAACGTGGGCTGTTGTGGATAAATTGCTGCCTTTATCAATGATGATGGTCACCTCTTTTGAATGAGGCCCTGGCGATAAGATACCTCCAGGTATCCAGAGGAGCATGACACCCACCAAGGCGCTGAGACTCAAAATAAGAAAGAAGCTTGTTACTTTGTTACGCATACATAAACTGTAAAACGTTTTGCGTTATTTGAGAAGGAATTTCATGGGGGCTAGTTAACACCTGCAAGAATTTTAAAATCCTTACGACCTGCCCCTCACCCGCTCTAATACTCGCTCAACGCTCATATTTTCGCGACCTCTCCCCCAAGGGGAGAGGTAATAGCAGCCAGTACTTGCATCTTTACCTCTCCCCTTGTGGGAGAGGTCGACGCGAAGCGGCGGGTGAGGGGTTATTGATACAACAAAAAATCTAAATTACAACAGAGCCCCTTACTCTTCCGTTTCAGACTCAGATTGCTCTGGTTCAGGTAAGACTTCTCTCCCAGAACTATTGGTATCACTTTGCGTTTCTGCAAGAGGATCCCAAGGATTGCCTTGTAAGGTTTCCATCTTTTTGAAGATATTTATTTGATTTACAGTAGCCTCTGCTTTTTGCGCAGCAACTAAAAATCCAGCAAACAATGTAATAACAACTACAGACTTATTCATATCAACACTCCTATATTTAAGTTTACATATTTAATGATAGAAAATATTGATTAATTAACTGTTAAACTAAAAATAATTTATATTAATTACTTTATTGATAAATAATTATATATTTTGTACTTAAATTTATACTCTTAAAGGATTTTGGTATTTTTTATTCGTAATGTTTCAACGAAAGCTTCCAGCTTGGTTAGTATTTCGATGAGACCTGGTACCATACCAAAGGCTTGATTTAAGTAATCCGCTATCTTTTCCGGAGCGTTAGGATATTCGTGAGCCAGATGGTTACGCATGTCGCGCATGTCTTTCCATACTCTAGCATCATCAATAACTCTGAATTTTTCCAGAGTATTGAGACGATCAATAAGAGTCATTGAATCTGCTGACTCACCTGCATACTCAAGAACGGCCTTGAATATTTTAGCACCCATTAAATCTTGGAGCTTGGAAAAACGGGTTATGAACATGTCCATCATAGCCAGATCATCGGATGTAAAAGCTTCAATATCACGTGAAGATAAAGGCATGTGGGAACGAAAACGCTCCATTGCCGTGGAGAGACGGTCAGCATGGGTTTGAGCGACTTGAAAGAGCCCTTCTAAAGAGGCGAGTATTTCACTTGTCATACGAGTTGTATCCCCTTTGTCTTGGCAATTTGATAAATTGGTTGGTGGTAAGCAAGAGGCAAAACATTAAGGACAAGGTCGATTTTTTGCTCACCAATCTGATCTTGCACCATCCCCAAAAAAGCAAATTCGGCCTTGATTGCCTGTTTGCTATCAAAACAGGTTTCAACATAGAGGTCAATATCTCCGCCCCGCTTTTGGTCATCAACACGGGAGCCAAAAAGCCATAGGTGATCCTGCGCTCCAAAACAGTGGCGAAA
>Ga0206917_1221_pt1 | contig 12616 bp, 9 predicted proteins | sample Alteio_BWOrgHeat_68_FD_152931 | JGI IMG/M metagenome (GOLD analysis project Ga0206917, IMG submission 152931) | Enriched cells from forest soil in Barre Woods Harvard Forest LTER site, Petersham, Massachusetts, United States -... | ecosystem: Environmental > Terrestrial > Soil > Temperate forest > O...
TCTGACCAACGAAACCTGTGAGCCTGCTTGGGGAACAATGTCCGGCTGTTGCCATTGCCGTTGCTGCCGGTCAACTTAGATTCCAGCGCTCGCTGGTCTTCTTTCTCATCGAGGAGCTTCAAATAGATCAAGTAGGATATCTGCTCGATGTACGTAACGGGATTGGTAGTCCCGCCAGCCCAAAGAATATCGGTGATGCGGTCGAGCTTGCGACGAATATCGTGATTCATCCTTGATTACTCCGCGGCTTTCCGCTGTTGGGGGAGGAAGACCGATCCATTCATGTCGCTGATGATGGATTGCAGTCCCTGTTCGCCAAAGAGCTCAACCCCGAGCTGGCCGGCATTGAGAATCGACAAGGGCGGGGCAAACAGGTCTTGAATAGAAACTTTGCCCTTAGCGATGCCTCGGTTCTTCAGCAGGATTAGATACTGTGATTGCTCCGGCGTCATGTTCTTGGCCACGAGCCAGGCGTGGAAATTCTCATTAAGAATCTCTTCGCGGCTCTTAACCTTGGCGAGCCCGAGAGCTGCCTTTATAAAGTCGATTAAATCGCCGCCCGGATTGTGGTATGCATCTCGAAGGTTTTCTTCGTTGAAGTAGTGCCGCGGCTGATTAAGACGCTCAGCCAATGCCCGCTCTTCGTTCTCACTGAGCGGCTGCGAGTTCTTAACTTTCTTAATAGCCGAGTCTTTTTCGGCCTGGGCGCGGATCGTATCTTCCCAGTTAGTAACGTAATCCTTTTTGTCAACACGCTCGCCTTCGGGGCCAATCTCCACGTAGTGAACGTGCTCTTTCCAAGCGTCTTCTTGTCCGATCTCGACGAGGTCCTTGGCGGGTGGCTTTGTTGTGCCTCCTCCGCCGCCGCCCGAGCGGCCTCCGCCGCCGGTGCCTGTAAAAATGTCTGTATCGGAATCGTTGAAGTATTTGTGATTACCGAAGAAGTCGTAAATCACGAACTTCTGTTTGCCGATCTTTGGACAAGTGCGCGTACCGCGACCTCGCATCTGCTGGTAAAGAATCGGGCTTCTTATACGACGCGCCATGACGATATGGAGCGCTTCTGGGCAGTCGAAACCCGTGTCCAACATACCGACACTGACCGCGACCTGAGGAAACTGCTCTCTCTTAAATTTGCGAATTAGCTCGTCGGCGTCCGTGACATCGGACGTTATGACCTCCGCATACCGGCCTTGGTGTTCCGGATGTAATTCATTGAGATATTTTGCAAGACGCGACGCGTGGTGTTTGGTGATTGCAAAAACGATTGCTTTGCCCGGGGCCGTTTTCTGGCCCGGCGCCAGCTCTTTGTAATTCTCGTGAGCGAGACGATCGAACTCCTGCATCATTAGTCGGTTCGTCGACTCATTCGTCCACTTTCGCTCAAACTCAGCTGGATCGTAATGCTCGTCGTCGACATCAGCGCCCTCAGAGAGAATCTCAGTGATTCCCGTCGCAAACTTGTAGGAGCACAAGAATTCGTCTTGGAACGCTGCGAGTATCGGCAGGGAGAAGTCGGGTTGTCCCGGTTTGCAGTGGTAGAACTGGTACGTATTTCGGTCGATATACTCCGCCGGGGTAGCTGTAAGTCCGATGTGGAAGGCATCGAAGTGGGTGAGCGCTGCCTGCCATGCTCCGTAAATCGAACGATGGCATTCGTCCGCAATGACCACGTCGAAATAGCCGCTCGTAATTTCGTGGTAGCGGCTGATCATTGTTTGAAGCAAGCAAACAGTGATTTGCTTCTCCTCGCGAACAACGCCGGGCTTCAGCCAGTAGGCCGGATGTTGGTTCAAGAGGTCCTGGATTGCCTCCGTCGCTTGTTTGGCAAGTTGTTCACGATCCACAAGAAAAAGAATCTTCTCAGCCCGACCAGCCTTGAGCAGGCGTTTTAGGTAGAGGCAAATCATATCGGTCTTGCCGGTACCTGTGGGTAGTTCAATTAAGAAACGGCGCTTGCCGAGTTCGACGGCGTGGTCGAGCGCTCGCATGCCTTCCTTTTGATAGGGACGGACGGAGCGAGCTTCTCCATTGCGTAGGTAATCATCCGGAATGGCGACGGTCGCCATTGGCTGACGCTGCTTACGCATCACGACCAGACGTTCCAAGTCCCTTCGCGAATAAAATGAGCTAACGACGCGGGCGTCGTCATTTGTGTAATCCCAAAAATAAATCACCTCGCCATTGGACAGAAATATAAACGGCGCTCCGCGCAACTTTGCGTATGGCAAAGCTTGCTGCTTGGCGGAATAGGGGTCGATGCCCGACCGCTTGGCTTCGACTACGGCGAGGGGATGCCCGTTTTGAGCTAGAAGCAAATAGTCCGTCCGCGATCCCTCTTGATGCTGCTCAGTTCTGACCTGTGATTTGTCAGAGGGATCCCAACCCGCTTTGCGAAGTAGCTCGTCGATTTCAATGCGAGCATCGGCTTCGGAATTGGGATCGTAAGGCATTGAGCAACCGGAGAAAGGACGTGCGGAATTTAAGGAAGACCGACTTATGCATTCGATATGCCAATCGCATTTTGAAGCTACAAGTCGCTGGAATTACGGCAATTACTGCCAAATGGCAGTTTCGCTGGGACGCCATCAACTTAAACCTTTGTAGACGCGATTTCAACCTAGGTTGTAGTTTGGCCCGCTTCCCGCATGTATTTCGAGACAGCCTGCGGCGACATCCCCAGGAGGCGTGCGGCTTCGCTTTGATTTCCTTTGGCAATTTCCAAAGCCTTTGCGAAAAGTCGCCGGCGAACGTCTCGAACATACTCCTCTAAAGAGAAGCCGTCGCCCAAATTCGGCATGGAGATGGAGTCATCGCCACCGGACTGCAACGCGAGTTCTATGTTTTCAGGCAGTATCTCGCCCGCCTTGACGAGCAAGGCCGCTCTGTGCACGACGTTTTGAAGCTGACGAACGTTTCCGGGGTAGTCGCTTCGCTGAAGAGAAGCGAGCGCCTCAGGCGAAAACTGGCACTTGCGTCTTAGTCGCTCGTTGATTTGGTCGAGAAAGTAGATGGCGAGCTTCGGAATATCCGAAAGACGCTCGCGAAGCGGAGGAATTCGAATTTCTCCCACACACAAACGGTAGTAGAGATCCTCTCGGAACTTCTTGTCTGCAATCTGCTCTTTGAGCACTCTATTCGTGGCAGCAACAATTCGAACGTCGACCTTTTCAGTCTTTCCTGAGCCAACAGGTTCAATCTCGGATTCTTGTAAGGTTCGCAGAAGCTTCGGCTGAAGATCTAACGGTAGTTCACCAACCTCGTCGAGAAAGATCGTTCCGCCGTTCGCCGACGCGAACTTGCCTGGAAGATCGGCGGTTGCTCCTGTAAACGCTCCCTTCTTATGACCGAATAACGTGCTCTCTGCTAACTCGGAAGGTATTGCTGCACAATTGACGGTTATATAGGGTCCATCTTTTCGAGCGCTAAGCTCGTGTATAAGACGGGCAAATTTCTCCTTTCCCGTGCCAGACTCTCCAACAATTAGAACTGGAACGTCTGAGTCGCTCAACAACTGTGCGGTTTCGAGCGCCTGATGCACAAGTGGATGTTCCCCGACGATACCTATCCTTCGAATAACATCATTAGGATCGGTGGCCTCAGACAGTGGTTCAATATCGGCCCACAAATTTGAACGGATTGTGGGAAATGCCGCATCCGAGACGTCAATCTCGGAGACAAGTGGCTTTTGATCCGTAACGAAATGCGCTGGTCGCGACTGAAGCAATCGAGCGGGTATTTCGCCGCTGGCGGCTAGCATTAACCAACAAGCGTGCATTTGCGGCGTGCCGGATGCCGTACCTACAAAGATGTTGCTGCGTTCGAACGATGGTGACAATTGCTGGTACAAGCCCCTTAGCTCTCGAAGAATGCCCAAGTAGTCGGTTGGATCTTCAAGGGGCAGATCACAACGTTCGATTGATACGTCAGGATACGACTCCGCAATGGCGGCGCCAGTTGCTGATGTTCGTTCTTCGGTCCTAGGTGTGCTTAGTAGGATAACTCTGTCAAAGTGCTTAGCTCTCAGCAGGCTTAGAATTGGACCTTCCTCTTCCTTTCCAGCGATGGGAGAAATCGCGAAAGGGTCGTGAAAACCAGTAAATGTTAGAAGAACGTCGCCCATCTGCACGGATCCAGGATACTTCAATCGCTTGGTACTGAGATCTTATTGCTAAATCAATATCCTCTCAATCTCATCCAAAGTGATTTCGTCGCTCGTGCGATCGTAGAGCTTAGTTGTCCTGGGTGACTCATGGGCAGCGATCACTTGAGCGTGCTCCATTGTACCGCCATTTTCTAAATAAGCCGTGATGCCGGTTGCGCGAAAGGTATGACAAGATATTTTCTGCGATAGGCCAGCAGCTTTTGCACGACGTTTCACCATCCTTAGAGCATCATTTCGGCTCATGCCGCGATCGGTGATTCGCCCACTTCGATTGAAAGTGCGGAAGAGGGGAGATTTCTTTTCGTCGGCGATGCCTGCGTTCTTGAGATACGTATCCAAATACTCATCCGCATTATGATGCGCAGGAACTTCGTGGCGCTTGCCGCCTTTTTCATGCAGTCTGATCCACCAACGTTTTCCTTCCGCGCAACAATCGTCGACTCTCATCGCGACAGAAGCGCTGACTCGCGCAAATGAGTATACCATGACTGCGATTAACGCCCGATCTCGAAGGCCGATAAGCGTAGACTGCTCAATTGAATCGAGAAGTGTCCGCGCCTCGTCGGTCGTCAGCACTGGCGTTTTACCGCGCTTAACGACGTGCTTCGGACCTCGGATTGAAGTGGCCGGATTTTGAGCGACGACTTGTCCGATTACGAGCCAATCAAAGAGCATCCGAATTGCGGCCAAATGCCGCTTAACAGTCGGAGGAGATCCGCGATGTTGCTCAATATAGGCCGCGATGACTATCGGTTCAATTTGGCTGAGTTCTTTGATGCCGCGATCTTCGCACCTTTCGAAGAATTGTCCGATCGCCTGAGCGTACGCAAGTCTCGTATTCTTATTTCGAATCGTGACGGTGAAGAACTCAAGGAAGCGTCGGATGCCGTCTTGCCCACACTGTTGAATTGCCAAGGGCAGATCGACAAGTCCGACGCGTGTCACTTCTTTTTTAATATATGAGACAAGATCCTTCGTCATGCAACGCGATTCAAATGTTTACAAAACAGCGGTTGATGAAACCACCCTACCGACTCGGTTGCTGCATCATAACGTCCTTTATGCTGCACCATTCAAAAGCAGGGTACAAGCATTAATCGAACTGACTAGAATGCTTGTTCTAGACTCAGGAATCGGCTGATCTTGTCCGCCGGCACGCGAGATGCGAGAAATGCAGCAGTGCGTACGTGGAAATTATTCGAATCATCGGGCGTAAGTCTTCACTTATCCGGTAGCGTGAAGCAAGGAGTCGGCGACCCATGCGAAAGCGAATCTTTTTGAGCTCCGTGATGCGGGGTTTTGATACCGAGCGCTCCGCCGCAAAGGACGCAATCGAAACACTGAGGCATGAAGCCATCATGGCCGAAGACTTCGGCGCGAAGCCGCATAGCTCTCAGCTTGCATGCCTTGAAGGCGTTCGGACAAGCGATGTCTACGTCGGGGTCTTCGGCGAACGATATGGAGAGTTGGTTCAGTCCGGCCTTTCTCCAACCGAGGAGGAGTTTCGTGAAGCACGTCGGCGCGGCATGCCGATCCTTTGTTTTATTTCGAAAGGCGACAAGGAGCCTCGACAAGAAAAGTTTCTTCAGGAGATTAAAGGCTTCGAAGACGGATACTTCGTTGCTTTTTATTCCGAGCCAGCGAATCTCGGAAAAGAGGTAATCAGAGCGTTGAACGATTTGTCAACCACTGAAGGACGCATGCTTGACTCAGCCTGTGCGATGAAGATTTTCGCCAGTCGTTTTGACGGATGCTGTCCTGCTGAGAGAGGATCGCCATCGCTGCGAATGGCGATAATTCCCGAACGGCAGACAAGCGAGTACTTTGCGCCTAAGGTCTTGAGCAGCGAAGATTTGCGAGATCAACTTGGCCAGTCGCTCCTCTTTGGCGCCAAACCCCGATTCTTTACGAGTACGCTTGGCGTGGAACACACTGACGGTGAGGACTATCTCAGACTACATCAGGGCTCCGATCGCAGCTCCGAGGCGCAGAGGACATTTGCCGTTTTTCATGATGCTGCTCTCCTTGGCGCCGTTGGTTTACAGCGAGAGCGAGATCGGTCGATGTCGTTTATGACAGGATTCATAATTGATCAGGAGCTAACGGCCGAACAGCTCCTTTCATTCTTTCGAGCCGCGGAAGAGGTCTTCACCGGAATCTCCGAAAGCCAATTGCTTTCAAGTTTCTATGCCTGGATTCAGCTTTGTGGCATTGAGGGTAAATACTTCGGAAAAATCCCCTCGCCTGCCCCGAACGGGATGAGTATGCCCGGCCATCAACTGAGCGATCCGCTCGGAATTCCCAAAGAGTGTCTTCGCGTTACAAGGCAGCAGCTTAAGAATCCGGACGAACTCGTAGGCGATCTAATCGAACGAATTGTGCGGACGTTTCGCGCGGCCGGTGCGTACTATACGGGCGAGACCCGAGGCTGGTGACTGGAGGTCACGGATGACTGCCGGCAAACGAACCATATTCGAGTCCATCTATTGCCGCGGCCTAAGAAACGCTTAAAGGTTGTTAGAATTGATTGCAAACGGGGCGCACAGCAAAATGGAGCAAGCGGCTATCAAAACGTCGGCCACCGGCGGTGATCGGCCTTCAGGCAGCTCCCATTGCACCGCATACGTGGACTTTCTCCGGGAACGTCGGTAAGCCTGCCTCCTTCTCTGGGAGCGAACACACGAAATCATTTAACGGCAGGGAAGTAATTCATGGCGCGATTCGATGAATCGGAAACTAGGGGCTTGTATGAGACTGCTGCAATCTGGCGGAACAAAAGCCTTCAAGAAGGAAACTCGCTTCTTTGGCCGGACGAATTTGTTTGGACAGTCGAAGCTCTCGAAGCATTCAAAAGTTGTTTCATCGACCGTCCGGATATAACGAATGACACTTTCGAAGCTAAATTTCAGCGCCAACTCGCCGATCAGCCGCCGGGCGTCACAAAGCTCGGCTGCGAGCTTCTGCTGATCTACTTCTTGTTCACCAGCTCGGTTCGCGGCACGCGCAAGCGTGAGCTGATCAAAACGGTTGCGAGTTGGAAGAACCTCACAATTGATGAGCAGTCGCCAGTAATGGCAACTCTCGACAAGGGAATCGGCGGCACCGGACAAGCCTTTAATACCCGTCGACCTTCCGAAATTGCATTCTTGGCGCAGTTTGCGCTGCGACTAGCGCAAATGGCCCCTGGGGAACGAGCAGCAATACTTGCGGATCACAAACGTGTGAGAGAACTGCTAGATGAATTGGAAGAGGACGCTACTTACCCCACCAGACATATTCTTCTTCACCTTCTTTTTCCCGACCAATACGAGCGAATTGCAAGCGGGAACCATAAGCAACAAATCGTCGATGTTTTTGACGAACTAGCGGATGCGAATTGCTCGGAAGATCCGGACGACCGTCTGCTATCCATCCGCGGCGCACTAGAAACCCAGCTACCCGGCGTCTCCTTGGACTTTTACCGTAAACCTCTGAGGTCTTGTTGGTATGAGCCAGGGGAAACCGAGGAACTGCGGCCCGTGCAAGCACTCGTAATCAAGCGCCAGATCGTCCTCTTCGGACCTCCTGGAACCGGCAAGACGCACGAAGCAAAGGTGGTGGCAGAAACACTTTTGCGGCAGGCCATTCTCCGCATGTGGAAAGCGAAACGTTATTTCACGGACCAGAATTCCGTGACGAATGTTGTATCCAGTCGAATTCGCCGCATTCAGATGCATCCCGGCTTCGGGTATGAGGACTTAGTTCGAGGACTGCACTTGGTCGAAGGTGGCAAGACTCAGTACCGCAACGGCGTTCTGCTCCAGATCATCGCCGATGTCGCCAAGCAGTCGCCCGACGAGCGTGATCTACCATTCGTCATCATCCTTGATGAGATGAACCGCGCCGACCTCAGCAAAGTGTTAGGTGAGTGTTTCTCACTCCTGGAGGACCGTACCGGTGAAGTCCAACTCGCTGGTCAGGATATCGAGCCACAACTCGTGCGCATGCCCTCCAACATTTACTTCATTGGGACGATGAATCTCATTGACCAGTCTTTAGAACAGGTTGATTTCGCGCTCCGTAGGCGGTTTCTTTGGTTTTTTCGAGGATTCGATCGAGCGGACTTCGTTACCGTCGCCAAGTACAGGTGGGACGAACTGCATCGAGACGGCGAGATTCGTAAACCGTGGGAAAAGTTCGAGGAGGAATTCGATACACTCGCGGACCGTGCCGAATCCCTCAACACATTGATTGAGAACCATCACTCGCTTGGGCCAAACTATCAGATCGGCCACACTTACTTCTGTGACGTTGTGTCGTTCGCGCGCAATGAGCTTGCTGCGAAGCCATCTCGCCAACGGCTGTTGTTCAACAAGAAAAACCAGGCCATCGCGCCGGTTGATTCACTATGGAAATATTCTCTTCGCCCGCTCCTAGAGCAATATCTCTCAGGAGTGGATGGGGCAGAACGTAACGAAATACTTCGCCGAGCGCAAGCAACGCTTCTGAAAGGGATTTGATGAAAGGTGGTGCAAACAAAGGATCCACCGGGATCTCCGCTACCGACCTCTCGCCAATCGAGGGCATGGACCGTAACGACGAAGACTGGCTCAGGGAACTCGCCCGCAATGCCAATAGCGACACACTCTCTCTATCCTTCGTGACCCAACGGGAAGTCCAGCAAGCACCTATCGTTTCTTACGATTCCCAGACCGGGATTTGGTGGGCGGGTCGTTTCGTCGGTGAACTTACCTATCAAGGCCGGACCCTTACGATCCTACCACGTTTCGGGATGCCCGCCCTGAGACGCTGGCTAAGCAGAATATGGGGCATCCGTCTGCTTTCCTCTACGGGGAGGTATGCCAGTGGGAAGATTTGGCTTTGGGAGTTGATCGCCCGGCTTTGGTCAGATCGTATCGTGGTTGCGGCGAAGCACGGATTGCCATGCATCCGCATTGACGAAGTTCACTCTGGCTCGACCGTGCGCGGTCGCCTACTCGTCCGTCAGACGGCGGTGAACCTCCATTTAGGCAGACAGATGCTAGTCAGTCGTACTCGCATCCGCCGAATCGATTCGAGAATTGGGGGGGTTCTGTTGGGCGCTTATGACCACCTTCGTCAGCAGCTTCGCGACGTCGCCGAACCCCGCCTTTGGCTAACTGACCGAGGGCACGAGTTGGTCAAAGAGTTGCAATCCTCAATCGATCGGCGCGCTGTTGAAGAAGCGTGCCGTTCGCGCAGTCCGATCCGCTACACGCCGATAAGTGAGTCGTACCGGCCTGCTATCGACCTTTCGCTCACGATTCTTGGTAGGCACCCGTTCATGTCATCCGCCGAAGGCAGCAATGCAGTATATGGCGCGCTTCTCGATATGGCAGAAATCTGGGAGCTGTATCTATTTCATTTGATTCGGGACGCACTGTCGGAAGCCGAAGTCACTCACGCAGGTCGGTCATCTGAGGCTGTATTTTGGCTGCTCACAGGAAAGAGTGGTGACCGAATCGGGGCTATGAAACCGGACATTCTTTTGTCTTCGCGCGACGGGGCAAGACGGATTATCCTCGACGCGAAGTACAAGTCAACGACGCCAAGCCCGAGCCGCCCCCACGGAGTGCTCCGAGAAGATCTCTACCAAATGGCGGCGTACCTAAGCGTTGAGGCAATATCGCCTGGCACGCTCGACGGAGGGCTCGTTTACCCCTCATCGACTGCGGTTTCATCACTCGAATCAAAAAGTCCTTTCCGCGTCCAGCGCAGCGACGCACAATTCTTCTTCTTCGGCTTGAATTGTTCGGACTTCGTCAATTCAATTGGATTAACCCCCGCCGAAATTCAATTTGTTGCTGGACTCCGCTCGCACTTGCAGCTGTAATGACGGCGCGGTTTCAGATGACGTGTCGTCGGCTGACCGTGAAGCACGCCAAGAAACAGCCCTTTTAGAAACGGTGCTGAGATCTCTCAACGTCGGCTGCTCACAGCGAGCGTTGAGACCGCCAGTCTGAGCGGCAGAAAAGTGGCCTGCCCCACAAAGGGGCAGGCCGAAGTGTTTTGACGCAAGTTATCACCAGACCTCAAAGCCGCCGCAGTGCCGAAGGAACACAATCCATTCTTGGAGGTGTTCCCGTCGGACACGGTACGCGGATCGATGCCTCAGCGAGGGATTCTCTGCAATTTCCTTTTCGGAAACGAAGCGTCCATTTTGCACGACTCGCAGCGTCGATTCTCGGATGTAAGTGTCACCGGAGAACTTAGACAGCCATTCCGCGAATCTTGCCGCCATTTCGGCACAGACGGTTTGCCCCCGCGGACCTTTACCGCCGTTGCAGGCCATGGCCCAGTACACTTCATCGTCGAGAAGGTCCAAGCAGACTTCTCCCATCAGGTAATGTATGGGATCCCACGCCCATATATTCGCTCTGAAGTACTCTCCTTCCTTTGCACTCGGGTCGGCGGCAAACTTTTTGCACTGGCCAGCGAGGCTAGCGAGATTGGCAGCAGGCTTTTGGAGCGCGTGGTGGCTACGCCTGAGCGCGTTTAGGGCATCCGGCCAGCTGACGATCTCGCTACTCTCGGTGGGAGTGTTTGCAATCGCTCTATCGATTGCCGCGTTCCGTTCGTCTTTTGGCATGCGCGCGATCATTGCGGCTTTCGATATGCTTAGCTTGCCGTCGTAAACAAGCTCCTCAAGCCGGTTACATTCTGCCGCGAGAACCTTGACTGCCTGCTTGCAGCGATTCTTATTGAATCTCGCAATTCAGGCGGATGGATGGAGCCAATCGGCAGCGGCCAATCATCGGTTCGATTGAGGTCCGCTAGCTCGGTGAACTGGTTCGAAACACAAACACCGTCAATCGGCTCGGCCGGATGGGAAGCAAACCAGCCCACGGCGTGCGCTTTGCGTCCCGTCTGGCTCACGATGTTCCAGAGTGCTTTGGTTTTTCGCGATGTGCTGCTAACCGGCCGCACGCCGTTTCCATCAGGAGAGGGCTCGATGAAACCGAGGATACCGTGTTTATCGGGGCGCTTACCCGTGGCGATCGAATTCCACAAAATCGGCGACAGTGCCGGCCGCAACGTCGAGATATTGCCCATCACGCCGCCCTCGACGAATCGCGAAAGGGCGGGCATTTGGCCGGCGTCCATCAACGGCGAAATGACTTTCCAGTCGGCGGCGTCCCAGCCGATGAGCAAAACGCGCGACGCAAGAGGGGCACGTGGCATGACCTGGTTGGGTACCAACACGAAGGGGGTCCGCGCCTAGTTGGCACGGACCCCTGATGTCGATTTAAGGCTAAAAACGAAGACAGCCTCAGGCGGCAGTCGATTCTGATCGACGGAGGCTGACACGACCGCGTCGTGCGCAAACGCCGATTGCACCGGCGGCTAGTAGCGCTAGCGATGAAGGCTCCGGGACCCCCGTGTCGCCGGCAACTATTCCCGCGCCGCTGTTGTCATAGGCCCAGTCCACGAATGTAATACCAGTGGCGCCACCGCGTGGCGGCTCACCAGTAACCGTCTTCGCGATCTGAACCCAGCCGTACATCGGTGCGCCACCGTTGACACCGGGTTCCGTGAATCGAATACCCATGTACCCGGAACCGGCAGGAACCCAGTCGCCGACTGTGGCATTGTTCATGAACGCGAACTGACTGGGCTGGCCAACGAATGTCGAGGTCGAGTCAATCGTCGCGCCAGACGGAAGCTTGGCGACGTCGGCGGCGCCTGCTCCGGGGGCCGAACTCTTCACGAGGACCGGGTTCGTACCCCCCGGCAAATACATTCCGAAGAAACTTCCAGTTGAACCGCCGTTCACATAAGGATTAATGTCCCAGCCGGGATTCGAGCCGGGCGAAGCGTTGGAGAGCTTGGTGACCAGGTTGATGTAAATGCCGGGAGAACCGTTGGTCAGCACATCGTTTTGAATGCCGCTATATACAATGGCAGCGTCTGCATGTTCTGGTTGACCGACAACTGCGGCCATCGTCGCGGCGGCTGCACAACCTACAAAATGGCGATCCAAAGCTTTTGACAATGTAGCTCGGATTTTCCGCGGCGCACGTTTTCGTCGACTCATGAAGCGTCTCCTTTGCACAAACCAAAATACGCCTGACCGCACGGCGTGCGGTAAATACCAAATGCCACTCAGAGCCGATAAACTGGAGCAGATCGCATACGGATCTGGGCGCCCAATTGGCAGCGCAGGGGTGGGAGCTGGCGACTCCGATGATAGTGCAAACTGCCCCGAAGTCAACGAAAATGACCCAAATGTAAAAAAACTACTCTTTCTCTCGCAGGCATTATTTTGCGGTATGGCTGAAATAGATTTCACCGTTGTCGTCTCTGGACTCCCCCGTTCGGGAACCAGCGTCATGATGCAAATGCTTGCCGCAGGCGGAATTCCGGTCGCCACGGACAAATGTCGCCCGGCAGATGCAGACAACCCATGTGGGTACTTTGAACTGGAATCTGTCA
>Ga0206917_1223_pt1 | contig 12360 bp, 12 predicted proteins | sample Alteio_BWOrgHeat_68_FD_152931 | JGI IMG/M metagenome (GOLD analysis project Ga0206917, IMG submission 152931) | Enriched cells from forest soil in Barre Woods Harvard Forest LTER site, Petersham, Massachusetts, United States -... | ecosystem: Environmental > Terrestrial > Soil > Temperate forest >...
CGGCGGCTAATCTCAGCGACGTCGGCGCCAGTACGACATATTTTCCCAGCGGCGTACCGACATGTCCGGTCGACGGCACCGCCTACACAATCAATACAACCACGGGACTCGTAATCGGCCACACCCACTAGCCGCAACGGAACTTAATTATTTTATCACAATTTGGTTCCACCGAATCCCAAGTGACCTACGTTTAGATAAACAATTGCCGGAAAAGCCTGACCCGTTGGTCAACGAGTCATTTTTCCGCCAAGAATAGGCTCACCGAGCTACATCGGAGTTAGCAATGAAGACAGTTGGTAATCACAAGCGAGCGGGTTTCTCGCTCATGGAATTGTTGGCCGTGGTCACGATCCTCGGCATCATCGCCGCGATCATCGTGCCGCGCGTGGCCGTATCGAGCGACACCGCCAAAGCGAAAGTCAACGCGCATAGCAAGGCGACGATCAACTCGGCCGTCGAGCGTTGGTATGTAGAAAAAGGCACTTGGCCCGCTAATAACCTTTCCGATATCGGCGCCGACACCAACTACTTCCCAGATGGTCTGCCGGTCAACCCGACGAACAACACCGCTTATTCGTTGAACGCCACGACGCACCGCGTCAACTAACGTTTGCCGTACCTGCCTAATGGAGCAAGTGGGAGCGCTAACATGATTCGCACGAACTCGAAACGGTCCGGTTTCTCCTTGATGGAATTGTTGGCTGTGGTCACGATCCTCGGCATCATCGCCGCGATCATCGTACCGCGTGTGGCTGTGTCGAGCGACACGGCCAAGGCCAAGGTCAACGCTCACAGCAAAGCCACGATCAATTCGGCGGTTGAGCGTTGGTACGTTGAAAAGGGAGCGTGGCCTGCGACGAACCTTTCAGACATCGGCGCCGACACGAACTATTTCCCAGATGGTTTGCCAGTCAACCCGACCAACGGTGCCGCTTACACGCTGAACGCGACGACCCACCGCGTGAACTAGCGGTTAGGGCTTGAGCCCGCGAGCCTGGCACACATCTGGCTAGAACTCGCAGGCGTAGGGCTACCGCGATGACTCACTCGCCTCATGCCGGTTATTCATCTGTCATGGCACGCTGCGTCTCTGCGCGGCGTGCCATGACTCTTATGGAAATCGTTGCCGTCACGTTCATCATCGGCATTGTCAGTATGATGTGCGCGATCCACTACGGCACCGGCGCCATCGCCGATGTCGACGCCCAAGGCTTTGCCCGCCGTGTCGCACTCGATTGCTCTCAGGCACGTCGTCGGGCGATCTCAACCGGCGATAACCACCTGCTCCGATTCACGCTCGTGAGCGGTAAAGCCACGCAGTACGGCGTTTATCGTAAGGTCAGCGGCGTGCCCACGCTCGTAGACGACGTCCACGTCGTTCCCACGGGTGTCACCGTCACGACCGGCGGCATCACCGACCTGGAATTCCAATTCACGGGTGAAGCCTTAGGCTCTTACTCCGTCAACGTGACAGCCCAGGACCGCAATCGCACCGTCACGGTCTCACAGTGCACAGGCCAGTCGTTCGTGCAATAAGCAGCGGACGTTCTCAAATCTCGGTTGCGGTCTAAGCTCTTCTAACCGGTCTAATCGTTCCATCCGCAACCAGCGACCGCGCAGCTTCTTTTGATTGTCGCCCGCCGAAAGCTACGTTTTCCTGGGTCTTTGCGCCCGCGCTGCCCGTGTTGCGCGCAGTCGCCGTAAGTCTTTTGGTCGATGGTCATGTTATCAGTAGCCCCTATGCAATCGAGATATGCCAAGCGGCGACGCCTCGCGCGACATCGCCTCGGCTACTCGTTGCTTGAGGTCGTGTTGGCGTCGACGATCTGCGCCTCCGCGCTGGTACCTGCTCTCGCCGTAATGCGCGATGGCATGACGCTGTGCGACATCGTCGATACCCGCCACCTGCTCTTGGTCTACGGCGTGTCGAAGATGGAAGAGCAGCTCGCCATCGTGGGGGCAACTTGGGCGACTGGCAACCTCGCAGGCAACTTCGCATCCGACGGCCAGTCGAGCATCCGTTACACCGTCACGCGTACTGACGCACCCGCCGGCGGCGGTCTCACGAATCAATTGATGGTGATTACCGTCACGACGTTCAGCGACGACAACGGCAATACCACGATGGACGCCGCCGAAGCCCGCTTAACCTTCACGACAAAAGTCGCCAAACTCACGAGTTATGTTACGAAAGCCGGCAGCTAAAAATCGAAGACGCGGCTTGTCGCTGCTCGAAATGATGGCGGCCACCGCGATCATGGCCACGATCACGGCGTCGGTCGTCGTCGTCATGCGCTCCGGCTATGCCATTTGGAACGCCCAGGAAGCCGACATCGACGTCTTGGAAAATGGCTACGGCGTCTTGCGGCATTTCTACACGCAAATGCGGCAAGCGAACACGATCACCGCCATCACCGCATCCAACAACACGCAGGGAAGTTTATCGTTCACGACTTCCTCCGGCGTCACACGCACATGGGCCCGCGATGCATCCTCGAACGTTTATTTCAACAATGGCGTGCTCAACCAGCTACTCGCCAAAAACATCATTTCGCTCACCTTCACCGGATACAAAGCAGACGGCATCACGGCTACAACGACTGTCACCGATATCCAGGTCGTCCAGTGTCAGGTCCAAATCACGCTGCCCCGCGGCGCCGGCGTAACGCGAACCCTTACCTCCAAAGCCTGGGTGCGATGCTGGTGAACCACATGAACAGCCATACCAACACACCGCGATCCACGAATCAGTATCGCGTCATGCGACGGCGAAAGCCGCCCGGCATCGCGCTGCTGGTTTGCCTATTCGTGCTCTCGATCGTGAGCGTGTGGACGGTGGACATGCTCGATTCGGCGTCCGTCTACCAATCCGCGCTACGAAACACGATCGAATATGAACAAGCTTTGTATCAGGCGAACGCCGGCGTACAGCACGTACTTGCCCAACTCGAAGCGAACGTAAACTGGCGCGGCACGGTGACCGGCGGAAGCTACCCGGCGAGCGGCTCCTATTCGGCGACGGCCGCCAACGGCGCCGCGACCGGTACCGTCGACGTCACATCGTCCGGCGTTGCCGGCGAAACCACTCGCCGATTGGCCGCAACCATTTTGGTGAATTGAGGCATTACGATGAGTTCAGCAATATCGAAAGATCGACGCCTAAGCACCGACCGGCGACAAGCCGGCACCGGCGATCGTCGCCGCCAGGCCGAAAACCGCTACGCAATATTCGAGGTGTGCCGTTCGATGTTGCACCTCGCGATCGTCGTTCGCGGTGCCGGCGCCGAGGGAACGCCCGACCGCGTTGTCACACGCTCCATCCGCTGGCGGAAAGAAGCAACTTCGCTGAACACCGACCAAGGCATTCACGAAATGACCGAGGCCTTCCGCTCGCTCGTGAGCGAAGAACGCCTGAACGGTGCCAAGATTCGTGTCGCGCTCGGCGGTGAGTTCTGCGTGACCCGTGTCATCACCGGCCCAACCGAAGACGTCCGCCGTGAATTCGCAGAGCTCGAAGAACGCAGCCTGCGTTACCTCACGCTCGGCCCCGGCCCCAAAGCGCTCGCCGGTAACACGCAACAACTCGACGCCCGCCACCAGCACGCTTTGCTTGCCGTCGCCAACCAACGCACGCTCGATCACTTAATGCAGATTTCCGACGCCGTCGGCCTGCAGATCGAATCTATCGAGCCATCGCTGATCGCGCTCAGCCGCGCCCAAGCACAACTGCGCGATCCTTGCAAAGATGCCGCCATCTTGATTCAGCTCGACGAAGGAGCAGCCGAACTCGGCATCTGCCACGCCGGCCGCCTACTCCTCGACTACCGCCCCGGCGGACACACGAACGCAGAAAACGTCGCCGGCCTCGTAGCGCAGCATTTGTCGCGGCTGCAACGTTACATCGAGCGATATCACAGCTATATCGATTCTCCGCTACGTCACGTGTATCTCGCGGGCGATGCGAACGCCGTCGCCGTTGCCAGTAAAAAATTCGGTGTGCTACGTAACTTCCAAGTTCATATTCTGCAGCCGGCCGATATCGAAATGCCCTGGCAGCACGCGGCCGAGGTGCCTGGTACCGACCTGGCCGCCACGCTCGGGACCGCAATGGCGCTTTACTCCGACTCCGCCGAAAAGCAGGGCCCAAACCTTATTGAGAATGCCCTGGCCCAACTCCGCGAGCCGCTCCGACCAATACTTATTCGCAGCTTCCTTCCGTTCGCTGCCGTGCTGGCAGTCGCAGCCACTTTGTTTGTACTCCGGCTTCAGCAATGGGGCGGTATCTCGACGGTCCAATCTCAACTGGATGAACTCGCGCCGATCTGTGCCCGCGCCACCGAGCTGCGTCTTCAACTTGGCAACGCCGAATCGAAGCTCACGCAACTGGCGGCACTCGCAAAGCAACTCCCGCAACCGGGCTGGCAGCAAATCTTCAACCACGTCAGCCAAAGCATGCCGGACGACGTCTGGCTCGACCGGCTTACTTTCCATGACGGTAAGAGCGCCTCGCTCACTGGTGCTAGCTACACCGACGGCGGCGTGTACGACTTTGTCGGTTATTTAAAACAGGTTCCTGATATCAGTGAAATCGCGCTCGAGGGTACTGGCGTTGGCCAAAGCACCACCGGACCCACGACGAACTTCACTTTGCAGCTCACGTTGGCAAACCTTGCCGACCACAGCGAGAAGGAGGTGCGACATGATTGAGCCAGCACTCCGCAAATTTTGCGAGTCCCGGCACCGTAAGCTAATCGTTATAGCCGGAACGTTTGTTGTAGGGCTTGTGCTGATATTGCCGCTGGTCGATGTCTTACGGGCGGGACGTGACGAAAGGGCAAGTTTGCTCGCTGAGCTAGACTCTGCTCAAAGCGTCGCCGCGGAGATGAAGGAGTTTGAAACCCGGGTAAACGAAAAGCTTACCCAGGTGAAAGGATTCGAAGCTCGCACGGTCGACGACGAAACGATGCCCGCCCTGCGCGGCAAACTTGTCGACTTGGCGAAGGAAACAGGCTGTAGCATTCGCCGACTGAACGTAGGTGCAATGGCCGCTCGCGCGTGGAAACCCGGCGAGAGCCCGTTCGCACAAACGACCGACAGAAAACCGGCCGATGCCGCACCGACCATCCAGCTCGAGTGGCGCCCTGTCAGCATCTCGCTGAGCGGCACCGGCTCAAGCCTGCGGAGCATGGTCGAACGCGTGGCGGCCTCCGGAATGTTGTTGCATACCAAATCGCTGGAAATGTACCCGTCGAGTCCGACTCGCCAGAATCTCACCTTAGATATGGAACTTTGGTACTACACGTTGGCCCACAAAGGCTAAACGCGAGACCAGGATAGATCCCCGATCGATCGCAGCTCGCAGCGCAAGCAATGGATTGCTTGTGCAGACAACCTGATGTAGTGCAGAAGTGTCACGGAGGACACATGGCACCATGGAGCGTGAACCAACGCGCGCGACGCCACGATGCGTCGCATCGCAATAACTACGCTCCCGCTGCGCTCGTACTTTCGTTCTTGTTTGCCGTCTCCGCAGCCTTCGGCCAAGCCCCCGCCGCCGATCCCCCAGCGACCGCGGTCGCTGCCACCCACAACGCGTCGGCACCCCTTCCCCCGCAGTCACACGACGACGCCACGCCTGGCGGCACTTCCGGCGATCAACTTCCCCCACCGTCGCCCCCTGGTTCGCCCACCTTGGCAGCGCCCGACTCCGCCGGGGGTTCGCACAGTCTAACAAAACCGCCTATCAACGGGGCCCCGCCAAAGACTTCGCCCGTTATCAGAGAAAGCGAAGACCTCGCCAAAGCCCTCGAACACCCCGGCGATCTCAACCTCCACGGCCTCACGCTCAACGCCGCGCTGTTCACGATCGGCGAACAGTGGAACATCAACATCGTCGCCGGCGATTTGCAGGGCAACGTGAACGGCGTATTTAAGCAGGCGCCGCTCCGAGAAATCCTCGACTCCATTCTCCTCTCGAACGGCTACAACTACCGCGTGGTCGGCAAAAGTCTGGTGGTCAGCTCTGTTGCCGAGCTCGGCCAAGTGAACCCATTCTTCCAATCTGCCACGATCACCGTTCAAAACGCCGACATCGAAGAAGTTGTGCAAGGCGCTCAGCTGCTAACGACCCCCAAAGGCCAGGTGCGAGCGCTCAAATCCGCCCACAGCATTGTCGTGCTCGACTTCCCGGACCGCGTGAAAATGATCCGCGAGTTCGTCAAAACGCTCGAGTCTGCCGGCGGTGGCGGTCACTTCGCAACGGCCGAAAACCGCACTAACGGCGGACTCGACGTCGGATACTTCCGCACGCAGCACATCGCCATCAAAACCGCCGAGCAGGCCATCCTCCCGGTCATGAGCAAGGTCGGCAAATGCTCGATCATGGAGAAAGAAGACCGCCTGATCGTTGCCGACTACCCCGAAAACCTGGCAATGATCGAAAAAGTGCTCATCGAAATCGACCACCCACGCCCGCAAGTGCGAATAGTCGCGCTGATGTACGACATCAGCCTGGAAGACATCCAACAGATTGGCATCAACTGGTCGCCTACCGTCAAGGGCCGCATTGGCAGCGATGGCAAGGCACAAACTTCGCTGGGCGTCGATTCGGTTACCCAAGTTCCCTTTGCAGCTGGCACTGTCGGCAACACGCTTACGTTCATGAGCCTTAGTCGATACCTCGATATCACCACGGTCGCTCGGTGCCTTTCCGACGCGAAGGACGCCCGACTGCTCGCCGACCCAAATGTCGCCGTGCTCGAAAACGAAGACGCGATTCTGGAAAAAGTCTCTGAAATTCCGTACCAGCAGCTCACGCAAACGTCTCAGGGGGGCAACATTGGTACGACCGCCTTCAAGAAGGTTGGTATCACGCTCACCGTCCGACCAAAAATCGCGGCCGAGGGCGTCATTCGCATGGAAGTTAAGCCCGAAGTGAGCCGTCTTACCGGCTTCACGCCCGGCGACAATCAGCCCATCGTCGACACGAGCTCTGCCGCGACGGTGCTCACGATTGCCAACCGACAAACGGTTGCTATTGGCGGCTTGCGACAGCGACAAGACGTTGGCGAGTTTTCTGGCGTGCCCTACTTGAAAGACTTGAATCTCGTTGGCCGCCTGTTCCGCTCGCGCGATACCGACGTCCGCGAGAGCGAGCTCGTCGTGTTCATCATGCCGGAAATCATCGCGTACGACGATCAACCGACCTGCCGCCAGCAGATCGCCGTAGACACAATTGGCTGCCGCCTCGACCAGATCCCCGAAGCCGAAGGCTGCCCGCCGTGCGTTCGCCGGCTACCTGCTGGCGTTGTCGATTGTGGTACGCCCGCGGCCGGCGACCCCTCCGGAATGGCTTCGCCGATGATCCCGTCCGCCGTACCCGGCGACGTGCCGATGTCTACGCCCGCGCCGGGCGGTGAGTTTTACGGCCCGGAATCCGGGCCTTCGAGCGGCAGCCCGCAAGAATCGCTCCCTCCGCCGCCAGCGCTGCAACTCCACGGTCCGCTATCGGCCACTCAGATTCCTTCCGCCGAACTCCAATTTGGCGTCGCGGGTCGTAGCGAACAAGTTCAGGCCCTCATCGCCGACGGCCGTCTCCGCCGCCTGCCCGTTGTCGCCGTCGTCGACCAGAAACCCGCGCCAGCCGCGCTTACCAAGCCGAGCATCTTCCCCGGCCCTGGCAAAGAGCCGGCCGCTTTGAGTCCCATCCAAGACGAATCGTTCCGTACCGCCGACCGCGACAGTGGTGCCCCCGGATCAGCCGCAGGGCGCTAGCCCCCGGTTGCAGTTCCGTCACATTCGGCACAACCCGTATCTATGCGTGAATTCGTCCGCCTCATCGCAGCAAGCTAGATTTCCCTAGAGGCTTGCTCCTATGAACCACCTTCTGCGCCGATTCCCGCTCGCGCTATGTTTGGCGCCGCTCCTCGCTGGTTGTCACGCGGACTCCCAGCCGGACCCGAAAGCGGAGCCCCCCGCGATGGCGACCGAAGCGCCAAAGCCCGAAGCGAAACCGGCTAATCCCACGCCGGACCTCGCCAATCCAAAAGTCACGTCAGCCCAGCCCGCCGCGTTCGCGCCACCATTTCCCGATCGTCTCGAAATCTTCGAGCCACCCAAGCGTGCTCAAACCTCGGTGAAGCGGGATGACGAGCACGGCCAATCCGTCGAGCTCAAAGGCTTCATCGACGTCGACCAACCGCGCGTGATCCTATCGATTGATGGCGTCGTTTCGCCCGTCCCTGAAGGCGGCGAGAAGTATGGCGTCCACGTGATCTCGATCCAACCGCCAAGCGTCGTCCTCCAACGCGGCCGCAACCGTTGGACCGCGACGCTCGAATAATACGAATAGCGACTCCTGCGACGGGGCTCAATACCTGCCGCCTAATCGATCGCTTGCGGTTTAGCTCGACCACAACGCACACCACGCCGCCGCCGGCTGTTAACCCGTCTCTTCCCAAGGATTCTGCGGCAGCGATTCCGGCGCCGGATGCAGCTCCGCCTCATCCTGAATCACCCGCGCAGGCGCGGACTCCCGAACCACGCGCAGCTCGCCGATAACTCGCGGCATGTTCAACAGCAGCACGCAAACGGCGATTCCCGGCACGACAAGCGCAATCACTTCGGAATCGCTAACCACGCCTCCAAAGGCCACGTGCGCCAAAGAATAAAACGGATCGGAGATTTGAATAAAGCTGTAGTCCACATCGCGCAACCTCGTCGACATCGACTTAATCGCGTACGGTATGCCAAACCCCGACAACACCAGCAAGAAATTAATCAGCACGCTGGCTAGCATCGTCACCGTCGCAATCCGCCGCAAGCCGCCGATGACAATTAGACCGAGGCCGAGGTACCCCACAATGTAACCCCAACCGATCACGATCAAATAAAATAATTCCTCGGCATGGGGCCCGCCGCTGCTTGCGCCCGACCTATAACTCGACACCACCGCCGCGACGAAGCCCAACGCAGCCAGCGAAGTAATATTCGCGATCACGAACATGTACCCGCTTGCCGGGCCAGGATTCAGCCAGGAGAAAAACATCCGCCCGGTAAAGCTCTGGGGCAATCGACGTCGCACGCGTTGCGAAATCCCAGGCCGTTCCGCCGTCAGCAGCGTGCCCATCACGAACCAGTAGATAGCGCTTAGCGTTATCATTGCCGCCACCGCTCCCTCGGCGTAGGAATCACTGATCCACGCATATCCCATCCAGCCGAGGAACGCCGCCTGCTGCGCGATCATGCAAACTCGCAGCGGCGTCGAGCGATTTTCACTCGTAAACGTAATCAACCCCGCCGATGCAAAAAACGCGAGCGCAAAAAACGTGAAGTACGCCGTCGCCATCGCCGCCGTTGCGATCCAAAACGCGCTATCGACGCCGAAAATCGCAGCTCGCCCAAAGTTCACCGCGCCCACTCCCATCACAATTGAGAGATAGAACATGAGCAGCAGAGCGGCCACAAATGCCACCAGAATGATGACTTGAACGAACCGCTGTGGCGTCAGCGTCGCGAGCAAAATCCCAATCATCGACAGGCCCAGCGACCAGAAAAACGTGTATACGAGCAGCACCGCGATCGTCGGCAAATCCACGCCGCGCAGCAAATAGGTGAATGCCAAGCACGGCGTAATTGCGGAAAAATACACCGCCATCTGCGTGATCGAACTGCCCAATTTGCCGCTAATAATTTGCCGCGGCTTGAGCGCCGTGATCGACAACAAATCGTATGTGTTGTCTTCACGCTCCGCCGTCAACGATCGGAACGCCGATAGCGGCACCACCACCATCAGCGGCAACGCGAGAATAGCGTAGTACCAAACCAGCAGCGTGCCACCTTCCGCCGAATAAAAAATCCGCGGTCCAACGTACGCCACCACGCCAATCGTCGCGATCCAGCACGCGACGAGCATCAGCACGAACGTAATCGTAAATTGCGAGCTCTTCAGAGCCTGCCGCGTTTCCTTGACGAGAATCGGGTTGAGCCAATCCCCCGCGTAAATGAGAAACCGATCAATCGCCGACCAAATCGCTTCCGCCCGCGCCCGCATTGGGTGGATAGCTTCGCCATCCACTCGTTTCGTGCCCTCCAGGGTCGTTGCATCTATCGTCATTGCACACGCCCCTCGGTCACGTGCAGGAACACATCTTCCAGCGTCTTATGCTGCGCTCCAAACTCGATCACGGGAAAACCTGCCTCAACGATCGCGCGCAACAATGCCACTTCCGCCTCGGAATCGCCCGCATGATTGAATATCGCTAGGTCACCCTCGATTTTCAGATCGAAGATTCCTTCGCGTGCTGCAAGCCAATTCCGTAAGCGCTCTCCATCTCGCAGCACACGAACTCGGGCCGTACTTCGAACCTGCACACCGTCGCTGATTTCCTTCACCGATCCCACGGCCAGCAGTTGCCCCTGCTCGATGATCGCCACCCGGTCCGCAATTTCCGCCAGCTCCGTAAGAATATGCGAGCTAATCAAAATCGCTTTTCCCGCGGCCGCCAATCGCTCGATCATCTCGCGCAGCTCGATGCGCGCCCGAGGGTCGAGCCCCGCCGCCGGCTCATCCAATATCAGCACCGAAGGATCATGAATCATCGTGCGGCCCAAACACAGCCGCTGCTTCATGCCCTTCGACAATCCATCGATCGGTTTGTACGCCAGCGTATCCAGCGCCGTGAAATCCATCACCTCGTCGATCGCCCGTAGCCTTTCCTTCCCTGCGAGCCCATACGCGCGGGCAAAGAAGTCGAGATACTCAAGCACGTTCACGTTCTGATACGTGCCGAAATAATCCGGCATGAACCCGAGCCGCCGCCGCACCCGGTCAGGGTCATCGACCACCGAAAAACCATCGACGAACGCATCGCCCGCCGTCGGTTCGTCGAGCGTCGCCAGAATCCGCATGCTCGTCGTCTTACCTGCCCCATTCGGTCCGATATAGCCAAACACCTCGCCCGCGTACACTTCGAACGACACATCATTCACCGCGTGCGTTTGCTCAAACACGCGGTGCAAATGCCGAAGCTCGATTTGTGGCGGAGACGCGCTAATCATGACCGAACGTCCTTACCAGCGACCTTCGACGACGTGAAAACTCGCTTCTTCCTTGGCGTACGAAACGCCAAGCTCAACTTCAGGCCCGATTTCCGTAATCGCCACGTAACTTCGTGGCGGCAGTTCCAGCGCCGCTTGACCATTCACACCCGTCAAATTCGACAATTCAGCCCGCGCCAAATTCTCAGAGAGTTTTGCCGTGCCAGGCTGCAACCCGTATCGCCAATACGGCTGGTATCGCTGCCGCGAACGCAAGGCATAAACGTCCGAGTCGCCCAGTGCCAATTCCGCCGGCGCTTGGGGTGCATTGTCAGCGATCTGCTTGTTAATCAGTTTCGCCGCCTCTTCGCGACTAACTGCCTTCAGCCCCGCCGCACCGTCGCCTGCGATTTTCTCACCCAAGTAATACTTGCCTTCGCTGTTGACGACCACAAGCGTCTTGATCGGCGAGCCAAGCTGATTCTTCACCCGCAGCTTCTCTCCCGACTCAAGCATTTCAATCGAGTGCGGCGTCTTCCGCGAACGAATCGTCAGATACTGAGTCGGTGTCCGCGAGTTTAACCAGCCTTGCTTAAGCTGCGCATGCTCGTCGCTCCAAACTATGTCGCGCTCTTCCCACGCGCTTAGGTCGCCAGCCCATGCGGGCAGAATTGGGTACAACGTCACATCCGTCGGCATCATAAGGCCGGCGCCCGGCGCCAGCCCGGAATAATACGACAGTCGCGACCAGCATGCGGCCTCGCCGGTCCGCTGATCCAGCGTCGTAAAGCTATCGGCTCTTACCCGCGTTTCAAATCCGTCCGCCAGAATTGCGTATGCGAACAGCGCCAACGTCGTAATCCCCGCCGCCAACGGCACGGTGAGCACCATCAAGTGCAAACGCTTGTACCGTTTCAACACCCAATAGTTCGCCGGTCCGATCAAGAGCACGAACAACGTGATGAGCACTTGGAAATAGGTAACCGGCGCCATCCCCACGCCAGGCACAAGAAACTTCGCGAATTCGGTGTTCGCGCTATCAGGCGTCATCCCATGACGCGTTTCCCACCGTTGCGTGCGCCGCAGCCCCAACGCCACCCCTTGCGGCAAATCCTCCATCGGGTCGCCTCCGCCAGCGGTCACATTCGGGTTCGCTGAAGAGGGCAACAGAGGAATCAACGCCACGTCGTTCGGATCGCGGTACGCCCGGAGCTTCCCCAATCCCAAGTTTTGCTCGACGAACCACGGACTCGAGTCCGTCGCTCGCTTGTTGCCATTCGTCCCATTCGAGTCGGTCCCTTCCTCGGTCTTTACGAAGTT
>Ga0206917_1224_pt1 | contig 12327 bp, 13 predicted proteins | sample Alteio_BWOrgHeat_68_FD_152931 | JGI IMG/M metagenome (GOLD analysis project Ga0206917, IMG submission 152931) | Enriched cells from forest soil in Barre Woods Harvard Forest LTER site, Petersham, Massachusetts, United States -... | ecosystem: Environmental > Terrestrial > Soil > Temperate forest >...
TGGTTTGCATCGAGCCCCGCCCCCTACCAAAGCGGGCAGAGTAGCGGAATGATGAGGATCTCGAAACGGGCGCATGCGAATCAATCCTTCTTCCGGCAATGTTCCACTGAGGCTATGAATCATGGTGACTTCAAGAGCCTCCGCAGCCTCAAGGGGCGGCAAAATGCCTGGCAGGCGGGAAGCGAGCATGGATTTTCCGGCGCCTGGTGGTCCCATCATCAATAAATTATGACCACCTGCTGCGGCGACCTCCAGTGCTCGTTTGGCCACATCTTGCCCTTTAATGTCTTAGAGGTCAGGTATTGCTTTGAAGGTTAAATCAGGAAGCTTGGGTTGGGGAGGGTTCAAGACTTGAGTTCCCTTGAAATGATTCACTAAAGCAATCAAATTGGGGGCGGCCAAGATGTTCAGATCTCCTGCCCATGCGGCTTCACTGCCACAAGCCGCAGGGCAAATAAGTCCTCGACCGGATGCCGCCGTTTCAATGGCAGCAGGCAAAATTCCAGATACGGGGGATATGGATCCATCCAGGCCCAGCTCGCCTAAGGCTGTATATTCCGCGATATCTTCGGGGCTTAAAACCCCCATGATGACCATGAGTCCAAGAGCAATCGGAAGGTCATAGTGAGATCCTTCTTTTTGCACATCTGCGGGGGCTAGATTTACCGTAATGTGTTGAGCAGGGAGCGCAAGGCCGAGGGTATGGAAGCTTGCGCGAACACGTTCCCGCGATTCTGTGACGGCTTTATCTCCTAAGCCCACGACGTGAAAGGCTGGAAGTCCTGCAGACGTTTGCACCTGAACGTCAATTTCTAAAACGTCAACGCCCTGAAAAGCTACTGAATAGATGTGTCCGACCATGGGTATGCCCTTCTTATTTTAAGAGGAGCATACCGTGTTGTATCCATTTGAGCAAGAAAAATTACACGCATAAGTTGTGATTGAAATATGAAAATCAAATAAATTGATGGCTAATCGCCGATTCTTCCGAAATCTTTTGTCACATTTTTCGCGGCATGATTCTTGAAAATCTATGCTAAAACTAGGGTTAACAGTTTAAAGTTATTAGGGAAAAGAACATGGTTGCAATCATCATTCTTGCCGCAGGGCAAGGGACACGTATGGTTTCCGATTTGCCCAAAATTTTGCATCCTCTTGGAGGAAAGGCAATGATTCACCATGTCATGGATACGGCTCTTGCTCTGCAAGCAGCGGAACCAAATGGTCAGACAGTTGTTGTTATTTCTCCCACATTGGATGAGCAGGCCGTAAAGGGAGATCGTTCTGTCATCACGGCTGTTCAGTCAAAGCCTTTAGGCACAGGTGATGCCGTAAAAGCTGGTTTGAACGCTCTTAAAGAAACACCAAAAACAGTTTTGGTTCTTTGTGGGGATACGCCCCTTTTAGAGGTGGATTCTTTAGCTCGTGTTATCGAGCAGCATCTAGAATATCCCACGCCATGCATCACGGTTGTTGGGATGCGTCCTGAAAATCCAAGTCATTATGGCCGTATCGTGACTGATGCTTCAGGAAAGATTGACCGGATTATTGAGTATCGCGACGCCAGTGATGAAGAGCATTCTATCTCCTTATGCAATTCTGGGGTCATAGTGGCGAATGGTCCATTATTAGAGCACCTGATTTCAAAATTGACTCCCCAAAACGAAGCGGGTGAATATTATTTAACGGATATTGTTACGCTTGCTCGTAAGGAAGGCGTGGACTCCTGGGTTGTTGAGCTGCCAGCGGAAACGCTTCAAGGCATTAATACGCGCGTTGATCTTTCTGTGGCAGAAAACGCTTTGCAGTGTCGATGGCGTCATCGTTTTATGAAGCAGGGGGTGACATTAACGGACCCCTCAAGCGTCTTTTTTTGTTACGATACGCAAATCGGGCGGGATGTCACCATTGGCCCGAACGTGACTTTTGGGCCTGGTGTCAAAATTGGGGATCGTGTTCGCATCCTCCCCAATTGCCATATAGAAAAATCTGTCCTTGGCAATGAAGTAACCGTTGGACCTTTTGCCCATTTGCGAGAAGGCGTGGAATTGGGCAACCAGGTATCCATTGGAAATTTTGTTGAATTAAAAAGCACCCGCATGGGCTCCAATGCAAAGGCCAAGCATTTGACTTACCTTGGAAATGCGACGATTGGGGAGAATGTGAATATTGGTGCAGGAACCATTACGTGTAATCACAATGGTTTTGTGAAATCTCCAACAACCATTGGTCACAACGCCTATGTCGGGTCCAATAGTTGCCTTGTTGCGCCTGTATCCATAGGGGCAGGGGCCATTGTGGCAGCGGGTAGTGTTGTGAGTGAAGATGTGCCGGAAGATGCCCTTGCCATTGCGCGGGAGCGTCAGGAGAATAAACCAGGTTGGGCGACAACGTTTCGAAGTCGGTATAAATAGGATAACTACTAAATAGTTACTGGCTGTTTTACCTCTCCCACAAGGGGAGAGGTAAAACAGCCCAATTTTCTGAACAGTTAGTAATTAAGGAGGGCAATTAATGTGTGGTATTGTTGGAATGATTAGTCAAGGCAACGTCGGCTCCAAATTATTGGAGGGGCTAAAACGCCTTGAATACCGGGGATATGACTCGGCTGGCATTGCCACATTAACGGAAAAAGGCATTGAGCGTCGCCGTGCAGAAGGGAACTTGAAACAGTTACAAGATTTGGTACAGCATAGCCCTATTATGGGGACGATGGGTATTGGGCATACCCGTTGGGCAACCCATGGGGCGCCCACGGAAAATAATGCCCATCCTCATGCCAGTGATCAAGTCGCCATTGTCCATAACGGCATTATCGAAAACTATGCTGAACTTAGATCCATGTTGATTGCCAAGGGACATGTATTTGAAAGTCAGACGGATACAGAAGTGGTTGTTCATCTCTTAAGCCAATACTTAAGTGATGGGAAAACGCCTCTTGAGGCTGTGCGCCAAGCCTTAAAAGAGCTTACCGGCGCCTTTGCTTTTGCGATTTTATTTCGAGATCATGCTGATCTCATGATTGTTGCTCGCCGAGGAAGCCCTTTGGTTATAGGGTATGGAGACCAGGAAATGACCATTGGTTCTGATGCTTTGGCGTTGGCTCCGTGGACGCAACAGCTATGTTACTTGGAAGAGGGGGATTATGCGCTGATCACTAAAGATGGCGCTGAAATTTATGATCACACGGATATGCGCGTTGAGCGTCCGGTTCATATTTCTGTTCTTTCGGAAAATACGGTGGGTAAAGGAACCTATCGCCACTATATGCTCAAAGAAATATATGAGCAGCCAACGGCTATTAGCGATACGCTCAATTCGTTGATTGATCAACCGACACAGACAGTTCACCTGCCTGATCTTTCTTTTAATTGGAAGGAAGTTCCGCGCTTGACCATCATTGCTTGTGGAACGGCTTATCTGGCTGGACTGACGGCAAAATATTGGTTTGAAAAATATGCAAAACTTCCGGTGGATGTGGAAATTGCCTCAGAATTTCGGTATCGCGATCCTTATCTTGTGCCAGGTGGCGTTGCTTTATTTCTCTCTCAATCCGGGGAGACGATTGATACCTTATGTGCACTTCAGTTGGCCCTTGAAAAACAACACCACACTTTGGCTATTGTGAACACCCCGGAGAGTTCCATGGCACGTCAGGCGCAAAATCTCATTTTGACGCAAGCCTGGCCTGAAATTGGTGTTGCTTCAACCAAAGCCTTTACCTGTAAACTTGCTGTATTAGCCTGTTTGGCCATTGCGGCCGGACGTGTCCGGGGAACATTATCTCTGGCGCAAGAGAACACTCTTGTGCAGAGTCTTCTGTCTGCGCCGTCCCACATTTTAAAGGTTCTTCAAAATGATGCTAAGATTCACAATTTGGCAAATCATATTTGTGGGGCGCATAGTTCTTTGTACTTGGGGCGTGGGACCAGCTATCCCATTGCTTTAGAAGGTTCTTTAAAACTCAAAGAACTTTCTTATATTCATGCGGAAGGTCTTCCGGCTGGGGAAATGAAGCATGGGCCCATTGCTCTCATCGACCCTTCCGTTCCTGTTATTGTTTTGGCGCCTCAAGATGCTTGGTTTGAGAAAACAGTGTCTAATATGCAGGAAGTTTTGGCGCGAGGTGCTTCTGTTATTTGTTTCACAGACGAAGCTTGTGAAGCGCCCATCCAAGCGTTAAGTGGTAAGATTATCCCCTTTGCTCTTCCCGCGACGGATGAATTGATCACTCCCATTATTTATACCATTCCTCTCCAGCTTTTGGCCTATCATGCGGCTCTTTTGCGGGGTACGGATGTTGATCAGCCTCGTAACTTGGCCAAGTCCGTGACGGTGGAGTAGGGAGAAGCATGCAGATATTGGTCTGCGACGTTATTGAAACGTTATAGTTGCGAATGAACTGTATAATTTTTTTGTAATCTGTGACAAATTGCTTAACGAACTTAGGGGCAATGAGTTTAGCATTAGACTTCTTTCGAAACCGAGAATTTTGGTTCAGGGCTAGGAAAAAATTTGTGAGTGACCGGAGTGTACATAAGGGTACATGAGGATCACGAACAAATTTTTGACGACGCCATGGATCAAAAGGCGACGGTTACGAAAGAGGTCTATTATGTCCATAGCTTCCTTGCCCAATGATGGGCCATTCCACTTTTATCAAATGCACGAACGTGCTGAAAGTTCTTGCTAATATCGATTTTTAGAAAGCATTTTATAGCTTTACTCTTCTTATCTCAACAGATGCGGCAAAGTCGTTTTGGATGATCTCCAAAGAAGAATAAGGAGGGAAGATTATCATTTCATTAAGCATTAATAAGTTCTTAAGGTTTTTAGCGAATAATGTTAAAGAAGGGTTTTTTAATGAAAGGATAAGTTTCCCATGATTTCTTTTAAAAGCACATTAGCTATCTTGCTAGTTGGATCATCTATTCAATTTGCTATGTCTATGGAAGGTACCGCAGCCCCACATTTGACCTTTGAGGTCATAGAAATGAAGGACAATGAAGCAAGGCTTCATTGGGAAACTTTCCCAACAACTATAACAGGCGCTATTAATAAAGAAACTAAAGCCATGGCTCTGGGCAGAACATACGATCGGGCAACGACTCTAAAGGAAACACTTCAAAAAAATCATCTAGAGTATTTAGAGGAAGCTTTAATTAAGTCTGGGGCAGATATGGACAAAATAAAATATAAACAGGGTAAGGCTGTAAATTGGCAAATTATGTATATAGGACAAAAAAATTCTGAAGGTCAATTTATGATCGAAGGTATTGGCTTTATCCAAGGCGATATGAATATACAATCTCCTCATGAACAACCTATCTATTATATTTCAACTAGGCTTTCTCATGAACTCCCTAGATTAGAGGCCTTAAAACACCCAGGACATTTAGTTATGGTTGAAATAAGCGACGAAGAAATAAGAAGAAAAGTGAGTAATATCGCTTCAAAGTATTACCCGAGATACATATGCATGCAAGATGAGAAAGTTTGTTTGGCTGGTCACGGTGCTTTAGCGCATCTTGCGTGGAAAGCGAAGGTTCATGTCGGCTGGGGAACTTTAGAGAATTCTTATATGTATTATGGATTTACGCTTATTAAAAATGCAACTTTAGTACCTCATACAATGACTAGCGAGCATACGAGTGCGGCGGCAACATCAACAACTGATACCCATGTCTCAACAAAACATGAACATCCTAGTTTTATAATCGATCCAACCACAACTTCATCAACGCCTCTTCCTCTTAACAATGAACTTTATGAAGAAGTGAGACGAAAATTGAGTATTCTTCTTGGCGATGCTGAAATCATCAAAAAGAGCTGAAATTATCAAAAGAATTTAAGTTTGGCGCAATATGTTGGTAAATAAAGGACTGTGTGCCTAAGAGACTTAAGATGCATTTACCGAACTTTTGGTTTATGATGAGCTAAAATTCATCATGACTTCAAGGATTCTTGAAATGCCAATGGGCGACTGGTTCCCGGTTGAGGGAAAAACATATGTGGTTTTGGGCGTGGCTCGCTGCGGACTTGCGACCGTCAAATGGCTGTTGGCAAGGGGAGCATCCGTTATTGCTGTGGATGATAATCCTGACAGAGTGGCTGAGGCTCAAAAATTAGGCGCCAAAGCCCCAGATGTTATATCTTGGGATCAGGTAAGTGCCTTGATTCAAAGTCCAGGAATTCCTTTGGTGAAGCCATCCCCGCATCCCCTGACGCAAGCAGCACGAGATCATAACGTTCCCATTATTGGGGATGGGGATTTGTTTTTCTTATCCCGCCCCAATTCTCGATTTTTTGGTATTACGGGAACCAATGGAAAATCGACCACAACAGCGTTGGTTGGTCATATTCTGAAAACTTGCGGGGTTGATTGCCAGGTTGGCGGCAACATTGGAATACCCATGCTCGATTTGCCTTATGCTTATACCTATGTTTTGGAATTGTCTTCTTATCAGCTTGAGTTATTTGGTCCTTTAAACCTGCATGTAGCAGCATGGTTAAACATTTCTCCCGATCATCTGGATCGTCACGGGACTTTAGAAGAATATGTAGCAGCAAAAAAGCGGCTATTTTTAAATAAGGATGAGCAACAAACAGCCATTATAAGCATTGATGATGTTGAATCTGAGAAAGCCTGGCAAGAAGTTTCGCTGACCCAACGGGCTATCCCCGTTTCCGCGACGCGCCCATTGGACAAGGGAATTTATGTAAAGGGTAATTGGCTTATGGATGGGGATGATCTTATTGTGGATTTGACCACCCTGCCTGCCTTAAAGGGTATTCACAATTTTCAAAATGTTGGGGTTGCTTATGGTATGTGCCGCGCTGCTGGGCTTGACAAGCAAGAGATTGCTCAAGCCATGATAACTTTTCCAGGTCTCGCGCATCGCCAAGAATGGGTTCGAACGCTGAATGGTATCAGCTTCGTCAATGATAGTAAGGGAACCAACGCGGAGGCAACAGCCAAGGCCTTGGCGACATTTGAGAAAATTTATTGGATTGCGGGTGGTCAAGCAAAAGAGGGCGGCATTGATTCCCTATCTTCCTATTTTCCAAAAATTGTGCATACTTTCTTAATAGGTGAAGCACAAACGCAATTTGCAGAAACATTAGAGGGTAAGGTGCCGTATACAAAATCTGGAACATTGGAACAAGCGGTTGCAGATTCTTGTCGACTGGCAAAAACAGATGCCTTCTCCAATTCCGTTATTCTCTTATCACCAGCTTGCGCCAGCTGGGACCAATTTCAAGATTTTGAACATCGTGGCAAAGTATTTTGTCAATTGGTTCAGTCCTTGGAGGCTTAAAGTATTATGAAGGATATTTTGAATAGAGGTTCTAATCTTCGGTGGCGGCGTGACGTGAAGATTTCTGATAATCCGCTTTTAGCGCCCTTAGAAGCACAAGATGTTCCTGTTATCATACAGACTCCTTCTTTTGCATCCAAAAACTATACTTTTTCCCGGCGGGATACGAGCATTCTCGGTCGTTGGTGGTGGACGGTTGACCGATGGAGCTTAGGGGCCATTACCATTTTAATGGCTCTTGGCATTCTCTTAAGCTTTGCAGCAAGCCCTCCGGTGGCGGATCGGTTAAATTTAGGGGGGTTTTACTTTGTGAAACGTCATGTCCTCATGATGGTTCCCACGTTTTTCATATTGATCTCAACGTCCTTGATGACCCCTCGGCAAATACGGCGATTGGCAAGTTTTGTCTATCTTGCTGGATTAGTTCTGTTGGTTTTGACCATCACAAATGGGATGGAAATTAAGGGTGCACGTCGTTGGATCAGCTTTGGGAATTTTTCCCTTCAGGCGTCTGAATTTGTAAAACCAGCTTTTTCTGTTTTAGCCGCTTGGATGTTGACGGAGCGGTATCGTAATCCTCATTTTCCGGGGATGGTAATCTCTTGCAGCTTACTCGGTCTTTTTGCCTTGCTTTTGATGATGCAACCTGATTTAGGGATGACCGTTGTGACCACTGCTGCCTGGATTGGACAGCTCTTTATTGCCGGAATGCCCTTATTTTGGATGGGTCTTGTCGCCGCCATGGGCGTTCTTGGGTTAATTGGGGCGTATTTTTTCTTCCCCCACGTTGCGCGTCGCATAGATCAATTTCTAGACCCCACAACAGGTGATCCAAAGCACGATTTGTATCAGGTTCATCAATCCCTAGAAGCTTTTATGAATGGGGGTTTATTAGGGCAGGGACCCGGAGAAGGGACCGTTAAGAAATATATACCTGATGCTCATGCTGACTTTGTTTTTGCGGTTGCTGGGGAGGAGTTTGGGTTTGTTTTATGCACCATTATTGTCGGGTTGTTTGCCTTTATTGTGGCACGATGTTTTTTACGCATCATGCATGAAAACAGCTTGTTTGTGGTCTTAGCAGTTTGCGGTCTGATTATCCAATTTGGTGCTCAAGCTGTGGTTAATATGTCTTCGACCTTGCACATCATTCCCACCAAAGGCATGACAATGCCTTTTATCAGTTATGGTGGCTCGTCCCTTTTGGCTCTTGCTATGGCTATGGGAATGGTTCTGGCGCTCACCCGGCGGCGCCATGGTGCGGTGGAGCATTTGTAAAGAAAAATAAAGGAAATTGGAAATTATGGAGAATCATAGGGTAACAGAAAAAAAGGTGTCCTTGGAAATTTTGCCCTTGGATATTGAATTTATTCAGGCCCTTGAGTCAACCTTAAGCGAGTGGTCTTCAAAGGAAGATGATGAGGCCTATCGTGATTTATGAGCAATTCTCCGTTGCTAATCTGCTTTTTTCTTTTACGCAGGTATTGTCTATATGAGCCAAACAATCATTCCCTCCTCCGGCGGCACAGGGGGTCATATTTTTCCGGCGTTAAGTTTAGCAGAAGAGTTGAGCGACCTTTGCTTTCACTGCGCAGTGCCATGGAGTTGGGTGGAATTTGTGAGAGAGTATAAAAACATCTTGAATAATGTATAAAATACATTATATTAGTAGGTGTAAAGTGTCGTATTTTTGTAGGTTGTTTATCATGCGTACAGGATGTTTGGAAGAAAAGATTCAAAATTACATAGATCGCAAGCGACGACTTGTCTTTTTGCGTGTTGATTTTGAAGAAGTATGTCCTGATTACGACCAGGTTGGGCGTGCTCTCAAAAAACTCGTTAAAAAGGGAAAACTCGTAAAAGTAGGGTACGGCCTTTATGCCAAAGCTAAGAGATCTAGCGTATCTGGAAAAATTATCCCTCGAGCACCACTCTCGGAAATTGGAAGGGAGTGCCTAAGGCGCCTTAAGGTTCAAACAGCACAAAGCCAAGCAGAGCGCGAGTATAATCAGGGTATATCAACGCAAGTACCGACCGGCCGCGTTATAGCAGTTAAAGGTCGTATAACAAGAAAGATCGGATATAATGGCATCATTCTCTTTTTTGAACCAATCCGATCTCAACATTCTTACAGATAAGGCAACTGAGCTTGGTTGTAAGGTAAGCTATCTAGAAAAGGATTACTATTTAATCCAGCTCATTAAATGTCTCCAAAAATTTTCTGTTAAAGATGGCTCCTTTATTTTTACTGGGGGGACAGCGCTCGTAAAGGGATATAAACTTATTGACCGATTTTCTGAAGATTGTGACTTTATATTTTTAAAAAATAGATGCAACAGGAGGGAGCGTTCTATTGTTAAAGAAAAACTTCTAGATCATTTTAAACAAAATGGTTTTCTTGTTAGTAATTGTACATCAAAAAATGAAAGTAAACATTGGCTATTTCAAATCGAGTACAAACAATTATCGCAAGAAGAGCATAATTTAAGACCAAACTTGAAGTTAGAGATTGTGCATAAAGAGTGTATTAAAATAGGAAACCTTCCCGAAGAATCAATCCAATCCTTTTTGGCAGAAGCAAAAAATAACATTCCAGAAGTTGCAAATATAACTTGTCTTTACTGTTGAAGAAATTTGTGCAGGTAAACTCAGTGCTTTCATTTGGAGATACTTGGTAGAAGAGAATAAAGAGCGTGAACCTCAGCAAATTAGGCATCTTTATGACATAGCAGCGCTTAATCAAATTTTATTTGACTCTGCTCAATTTAAGAATGTTTTTAATCGTGTAATGAAAGAGGATTTGAAAGAACGGACAAAATTGTCTCTGGAATTACCAGGAGCGTTAAAGAGAAGTTTAGAAGAACTAAATGGCACAGATGAACACAAAGAAAATTATCAAAATTATGTAAAGAACTATATTTATGGTATTTCAAGTAATCAACTATCCTTCGAAGAGGCTGTTAATCGGTTAATAACTCTTGTAGAATCTATTGCAGAGCTCACATAATTATCCATATTTTAACCTATAAACAAGCGTCTTCTTCATGACCAAAACATCAATCCAAACAATCATTCTCTCCTCCGGTGGTACAGGGGGTCATGTTTTCCCAGCGTTAAGTTTAGCGGAAGAGTTGAGCACTCGTGGATATAATGTGGTCATCATGACCGACCATCGGGGCGAAGTGTTTCAAGAAGCAACCGGTGTGTCCAAAGTAATCCCGTTGCCCACGTGGCAAAGCAAGGGGCCTTTGGGGCCTGTTGTGCTTGCGATGGGCTTAACCTTAAGCTTATTCATCGCTTTATGGCATATGATTCGCCTTCGCCCTTCAGTTGTTGTGGGATTTGGCGGATATCCCTCTATTCCCGCCGTATTAGCAGGAAAAGTGACGTGTATTCCAACAGCCCTCCATGAACAAAACGCCGTTTTGGGTCGGGCTAACCGTTTATTGGCCCGATTTGTTCGACGCATTGGGGTTTCCTTTGAACGGGTCAAGTATGCTGATTCTTATGGGGGTAAGATTATTTATACGGGCAATCCGGTGCGCAAATCCATTATTGCCGTTCGAGACAATCCCTATCAAAGTTCGACGCCCAAGAATTCTTTCCGACTCTTCATTATGGGTGGTAGCCAAGGGGCTCGTGTTTTTTCCTCTGTAATTCCGGCTGCCTTGAGCCAGTTGCCAAAAGAAATGCGGGATCGTTTGATTGTGCATCAGCAATGCCGACCGGAATTGGTAGAAAAAACAAAGCAGGATTATCAACAGTTAGGCATGACCGTTGATATTCGTGCTTTCTTTGATGATGTTGACCAACAATTAAGCGATGCGCATCTTATCATTGGACGGGCAGGCGCCTCAACGGTTACAGAATTAATGGTATCTGGTCGACCTGCGATTCTAGTGCCATACCCTTATGCTATGGATAACCATCAACTCGCCAATGCCTTAAGTCTCAGTGAGGGCAATGCCGCATGGGTGATCATAGAAAGTGACTTTACTCCCCAGAAGTTGCAAGAGATGATTCAAAGAGCCATGAATGATGATAATATCCTTAAAGTCATGGCTCAAAATATGCGCCAGTTTGGACAACCCATAGCCGCGATGAATCTTGCCCAAATGGTGGAGGGGTTGCTGTCTTAGGTTGTATGTCTTTAGATCTGTAATTTTTTCAACGGGATGGGTATATGGTAAAGACTATGGAGCTTTATATAGATGAGTCTGGTTCTAGAATGCCCAATTGCGACCCGACTAAAGAACATAATCCAAAATGGTTTGGTATGGGTGGTATCCTCTTCAACGAAGAAGATAAAATTATTGTAGAGCAATTTCATAAGGAGTTTTATTTAGGTCAGAATCTTAGTAAGGATGTCCATCTTCATTCTTATGAAATTAGACGAAAGCAAGGGAATTTTGTGTTTTTAAAGGAGTATTGTCCCGATAAATTGAGAGCATTTATGGAAGATTTGTCAAACATGCTAATTAAAGTTCCTGTATTTGGAATTGGTTGTGTAATCGATCAAAAGGGTTATCATAATCGATATCAGGATCAATATCGTAAGGATATATGGTGGCTTTGTAAAACAGCCTTTTCTATTTGTGTTGAGCGTGCTGCAAAATATGCAAAACTTAAGGGAAGAATGCTCAGAGTTAATGTAGAAAAATCTGATCCTAATACTGATAAAAAGGTTGAACAATATTATAAAGATATTAAAGAGAGCGGGATGCCCTTTAGTAATCAAAATATGAGAAAGTACAACCCATTAGACATAAGTGACTTCAAAGAAATTTTGTATGATTTTAAGCTTAAACAAAAGCAATCGATATCAATGCAAGTTGCGGACTTATTCCTTTATCCTATTTGTCGTGGAGGATATGAGGGAGATTATAAGCCATATCGTGTGCTTGAACAGGGACAGAAACTGATTAACCAAAATGTTGATACTTTAAAAATTGAAGAGATTGGTATAAAGTATAGCTGTTTTGAAAACAGATAAAATAAAAGCCTGACG